>JAABUS010000046.1_pt1 | contig 262869 bp, 241 predicted proteins | sample 5560161 | NCBI WGS metagenome assembly JAABUS01 (sample SAMN10711885, study PRJNA513376) | rock metagenome | isolation source: Antarctica rocks | place: Antarctica: Victoria Land, Trio Nunatak nord | collected 2016-01-04
CGATGCCGTCGTCGACCACGAGGAGGTGAGTCCGACACTCCTGGCCAGCTGATCGAGCCGACGCGACGATGACGCCCTGTTACACCACGTCGTGGGACTTGACCTGACCAAGGGGCGGGCAAGGTGGGCGAAAGGGAAGCGCGGTGTCACGGCGAGGCGGCAGGACCACGCGTGGGCGGCCGAAGCGGAGGCAACCAGGTCGAATCCGGCTGTCCATCGTCACTGGTGTCGAGCCGGATGATCCGTTCACGTATCGCGTGGTTGTCGGGCCTGCGCAGGGCCCGACGTTCGGCAGCAACACCAAGGTTGTGTTCTCGATCGCGCGCGTATGCGAGATGAACCCATCGTCGGATGACAATCTGCAAGCGTTTCGTGCGGAATACGAGGCTCGTCGAGGTTGTCGCCTGGGTGTGTCCGTTCTGCCAACGGGTGCAGGGCAATTCGGTCAGGGGAGGGTCCTCGGGACAATTGCCCTTTCGCAGGTGCGATTTGTGTCGGCAGGGGACATCACCGACCAAGATCCCGACATCGTCGCTCTGGGGAGACGCGATTGACCCGCCGATCTCTCGCGGTGCGACGCGTGTACAAGTCAATGAGGGCGTGGACTCCGCGACCTCAGAGCGCGCTTACTGCGTCCGACCGGTTAAGGTAGTACAGGCTAGCGGTTAACAAGAGCCCGGCAGCGCCTTGGGGTTACGCCAAACGAGGGCCGGCTCGCGCGAATTCTCCTTGGCTCCACGCCGCCAGCGAATCGGAGGCCGCCCGGCAGCATCTACACCAGATCGGACAGGTTGGCTGCCCATGTGTGGACGTCGATCGACTCAAGGCACGTCAGGTCGCGAGCAGGAACACCTCGATCGGTCGCTCCAAGCCCTTTGTCTGGTGATGTCCCCGGTCCTCGAAGCGGAAGCCGCTGCCGTCCACCAAGCCGTGCGTGACTGACGACACGATGATTTCGGACGCGCCTCCCAGGGCCATGATCCGCGAGGCCGCATGGACGGCAACTCCACCGATGTCGTTCGGCAGCACCTCTACCTCGCCGGTGTGAACGCCGATCCTGAGCTCGATACCCGGGCCCCGTATCCCGTCGCGCATCGCCATAGCGGACCGTAGAGCGCCGGCGGCACTTCCGAACGTCGCGAGGAAGCCATCTCCCGTGGTGTTCACCTCCCGTCCTCGGAAGCGATCGAACTGCGTGCGGATGAGGCGGTTGTGGTCGGCGAGCAGCTGCTTCCAAGCGGCGTCCCCGAGTCGCGCGGCGGTGAGGGTCGAGTCGACGATGTCGGACATGAGGAGGGTCGTCACGAGGCGTTCGTGCTCGCCCGGCACTCCGACCGCGCCGATATTGCCGAACACGTCCACCGTGACGACCGACTCATCCCCAACGACCCAGGCGTCATGTCCGGGCGGGACATCGAAGACGTCGCCGGGCCCGAACTCGGCGGTCTCGCCATCGTCCATCTCGACGCGGAAGCGACCCGCGAGGAGCAGCTGGAGATGGTGGATCTGGCACGAGGACGTGCCCTGGATCGACTTCAAGGACGTCGACCAGCGCCAGCCGGGCTCGAGCGTGCCGCGACCGATGGTCAACGAACCGACGCGCACCAGTTCGCCGATCCCCTGAGGAAAGCGGCGCACTTCATCCGGCGCGTCGAAGCTCTTCTGCTGGATGGCGGCGCGGGATCGTTCCTGGCGCGCGAGCATGCGCTGGCCGTCCTTCAACCGGCGGCGCCGACGGCAAGCTCCGGCTCGCGGAGCGAGAGGTTCTGCCGCGCGTCCTCGTCTCGCTCGACCGGCAGGAACCAGCCAGGCAATGCGGCGACGAGCCCAGGCTCACCGTAGATGCGAACCGACCCATCGCCCATTGCATCGGTCCATGAGCGAGAGCCGCGGGCGATCGGGTAGAGGTCGGCCGCATCGGCCTCGACGTAGACGTAGCGTTCTTGGCCGATCAGCGGATCCTCGAGGCACAGGGTGGGTTCGGTGCCGTTGGCGAGCAGCAGCCAGCATCGGTCCGCGTCGTTTCCTCGCATGGCGATCTCGAGCGCCACCTGTCGCTCGGGTGTGGCACGCACGTCGACGCGATGCGTGAGCCACCAAAGAATGATGCTGGGATCGCGCTGCGCCATGGCCGGATCCTCCGGTACCCACTTCTCGGCCCACTGCCAGAGCGACGTCAGCGTCGGTACCAGCTGCTCGCCCGCGGGGGTGAGGCAGTACGGGGCCGATCGCGACGGCGCTGACGGCTCACGCGCCACCAGCCCAATCTCCTCGAGCTTTCGCAGCTTGGCGGCCAGCACCGAGCGCGAGATGTGGCCCGGTAGGCCGGTGGCCAGGGTATTGAATCCCTGCTTCCCGAATATCGCCAGCTCACGCACGATGAGGAAGCTCCACCGGTCGCCCAGGTGCTCGACCGCCTTGGTGAAGGCGCAGTAGTCGGTCTTGGCGCTCGACCCCATGGAGGCATTCTCGCACCGCTCACAACCGAGCCAAGTTCGGTGATCGAACTCGCCGCGCGGCACCGCGGCCGGCCATCGTCGACCTGATGCGGTGCAAGACGCGGAGGTGGGTTTCATGAACGCTCAGTCGGTGGAGCGCCACGAGGTGGTCGTGATCGGCGCCGGTCAGGCGGGCCTGGCCGCCGGCTATCACCTGGCCCGGCGCGGAATCGAGTTCGCGATCCTGGAGGCCAGCGCGCACGTGGGGGACGTGTGGCGCGATCGGTACGACTCCCTGTTGCTCTACTCACCGGCCAGGTACGACGCCCTGCCCAAACATCCCATTCCGCTCGGGCGCAACGTCTTCCCGACCGGGGCCCAGATGGGCGACTACCTGGAGGCCTACGTCGCGCACCACCGGCTGCCGGTGCAAACCGGGATCCGCGTCAACTCCCTCCGAGCCGCCTCGGACTTAGGCGACGGCTACCTGATCACCGCCGGTCCACGGACCTACGGCGCCAACCAGGTGATCGTGGCAACCGGCGCCTTCCAGCGACCTCACGTGCCCGAGTTCGCCGCGCAGCTGGACCCCCAGATCCGTCAGCTGCATTCGGCCGACTATCGCAACCCTGGGCAGCTCGCCCACGGCCCGGTCCTGGTGGTCGGTGTCAGCCACTCCGGCGCGGACCTCGCCTACGAAGTCGCGGCGGCCGGCCATCCCACCATGCTGTCGGGCAAGGATCATGGGCAGCTGCCGTTCTCGGTGGACAGTCGCCGGGGAATGCTCGCCTGGCCGATCATGCGCTTCGTCGCCTGGAACCTCCTCACCCTCAGCACCCCGATTGGTCGGAAGATGGCCCCGCTCGTCCGCAAGGGCGGGGGGCCGCTGCTGCGAATCCGTCGCGGCGATCTCGAACGCGCCGGCGTCGAGCGGTTCGAGGCGCGTACGAGCGGCGTCAGTGACGGGCGGCCGATGCTGGCCGACGGGCTGGTGCTGGACGTGGCGAACGTGATCTGGTGCACCGGCTTCCGGCCTGATTACGGCTGGATCGAGCTGCCCGTCATCGGCGAGGACGGCTGGCCGATCGAGTACCGCGGCGTGGTCGACTTGAGCCCCGGCCTCTACTTCCTGGGCATCCCGTTCCTCTATTCGTTCACCTCGATGCTGGTGATCGGTGCCGCGCGACGCGGCCTACGTCGTCGAGCGGGTCGCGCGGCGCTGAGCGTGGGTCCGCTGATTGCCACCGACCCGGCACAGCGCGCCGCTCGGCTGGCCGACCTCCAGCGGGCCCGAGGCCGATTTCGACCCACTTCCGTGCGACGCCGACGCCGCGCGCGTATTCGGCCAGGTCGCGGACTTCCTGCGGCGGTCCGGGCGGAAGGCCTCGGCGCGCGCCTACGACGCAATGATCGCGGCAATCGCCATGGCCAACGGCCTACCGCTGTACACCAGCAACCCGGACGACTTCGCGGGCATCACGCGATCGTGACCATTGACATCGACAGGACAAGTAGCCGTAATTGCACTGCATGACTATCACGCGGCCAGCCCACTACGAGCGCCCCGCGCTGGGCCAGGGCGACGCGCGCGCGCACCATGGGTGACGTCGCGCAGCGGCACCGACGCGGCGCCTTCGCGGGCAACAGGGGCATCACGATCCGTGACCTGGAGGCGGCGGACATCGAGCTCTCCGTCGCGCTCATGGAGCGGGACAGGAGCGCCGCCATCTTTCCCCTGTCAGACGTCCTGAGGGCACGAACGGCGGGCCATCCGGCGCTCGTCGCAACGACACGCGACGGCGAGATCGTCGGTGTGATCTCATGCCAGGCTGGGCACGAATCCGCATGGCTCCTGCGCTGGCATGTCGCCGAATCCTGGCAGCGACAGGGCATCGGGCGGGCACTCCTGGAGGCGCTCGAGCGCCAGCTGGTCAGCCGCGGCATCCGATCGCTGCTGGCCCTTGCGCAGACCGACTCGATCGCGAGCGAGGCGCTGGAGCAGGTCGGCTTGCGGGGTCAATCGGGCCTGTCGTACTTCGAGCGGCGCGACCTCGGCCACGGGACCGCGGGCGACCACGTGGCGGCGCTGGGCGGGATCTGGCCGTCGCCGGAGCTGTGGGACAGGATCGGCGGGATGGACCGCGAGAAGGACCTGATCGAAAGCCGGATCGTCCTGCCACTGGCCAAGCCGGAGCTGGCCGCTCGCCACGGTGTCCTGCCCCCAGGTGCGATCATCCTGTTCGGTCCGCCCGGCACCGGCAAGACCACATTCGCGAAGGCCGCGGCGGCCCGCCTCGGCTGGCCGTTCATCGAGCTGACGTCAGGCCAGATCATGGGTTCCGACGCCCATTCCCGGGCGGCCAGCCTGGCCGCGTTGTGGTCGGAGATCGATCCTCTCGACGCGGCGGTGCTGTTCATCGACGAGGTCGAAGCTCTGGCGGGGAACCGTGAGGGATATCCCGAGGGCGTCGCCGTCACGAACGAGCTGCTCAAGCTGATCCCGGCGCTCCGCGCGGTGCCGAACCGCCTGCTTGTCTGTGCCACGAACTCGATCCGGGCACTCGACCCGGCGTTCGTGCGACCCGGCCGCTTCGATTACATCCTCCCGGTTGGACCGCCCGACCGCGCCGCTCGGCTCGAGATCTGGCGCCATTACGTTTCGGCGATCACGGACGTCCCGGTCGATCTCGATCTCCTGGCCGAGCGAACCGAGCTGTTCACCCCGGCAGATGTCGAGTACGCAGCCCACAAGGCGGCCCAGCGGGCGTTCGAGCGGTCACACAGCACGGATGAGGATGCACCGGCGCAGACCGCCGACTTTCTCGAGGCCATCGTGGCAGTCCGCCCATCGCTGACCCCTGAAATGACGAAGTCGTTCGAAGATGACATCGTCGCCTTCGCGCGGATCTGACCGCGCAGGGGTGGGTACCGGGGACGCGATGCCGTAGGATTCACATGTCGCCCGGGAATCCGGCGTGCCGGCGGCACTGGCCCGAGAGGCCGTCGATCGACCGGCTGCGGACAATCCACGAGCGTCGTGGGTGGAGCGTCAACTGCACACATCGAGCCCCGCCGACGGTCGGCCCATCCCGACGATGACCGGGAGCGCCGCGTCGATCGAACAACCGGGAAGCGCTGCCGCCCGGTCGGTCTCCGACGGTCGGATGCATTGCCTCATCGTCGAGGATGAGGAGACGATCGTGGAGTTCCTGCGGACCGGCCTGACCTACGAGGGTCATCGCACCACCGTCGCGCTCGACGGCGAAGCCGCCCTGCGCCTCGTCCACGAGCAGGCATTCGATCTGGTCATCCTCGACGTGATGCTGCCGGGGTTGGACGGCCTCACGGTGTGTCGTCGCCTGCGCGAGTCGAGCGACGTGCCCATCATCGTCCTCACCGCTCTCAAGGAGGTGGCCGACCGGGTCGCGGGACTCGACGCCGGGGCAGACGACTACCTGACCAAGCCGTTCAGCTTCGCGGAGCTCCTGGCCAGGATGCGTGCCGTCCTGCGCCGACGGGGTCAGGCCCTCGAGGCGGACGTCCTGACCAGGGGCAACCTCAGCCTGGACCTCGAACGCCACACGTCCCGCCTCGACGGTCGGCCACTGGACCTCACGCCGATCGAGTTCGCCCTGCTCGCGCTGTTCATGCGCCATCCGCACCGGGTCTTCACCAGGGAGACGCTGCTCCATCGCGTGTGGGGCGCGGACTACGTCGGGACGGTCAAGGTCGTCGACGTCCACGTGAGTCGACTGCGCCAGAAGATCGGCGAGGACCACCGGGGGATCATCCGGACCGTCTACGGCATCGGCTACGAGCTGCGTGAGGATGAGGCGCGGCCGCTGGTCTGACCTGTCCCTCCGGGTCCGACTGACGATCCTGTACGTCGGTCTCCTGGCTGGGCTCGTCGTGCTCTTCGGCTCGCTGATCTACTTCAACGTCCGCGACGTGTTCCTGTCCACCACCGCCCAGCGTCTCGCCGCCGAGGCCAGGGCCCTGGTCGACCGAAGCCAGGCCGAACCGGGTTTGATGGCCGCCGCCCAGCGGCTCGCGATCGGGATGGCCCCGTCAGGCGTGACGGCCGTGATCCTGGATGCATCCGCACGGCCGATCGGAGGCGAGCCGGCCGGACGCACCGGCGTTCCGCTCGACCCGGCGGAGCTCGCCCGAGCCGTCGAAGCCGGCGACGCGATCCATTACACGGCCACCATCGACGGTCGGCCCACCCTTGTCGTGCTCGTGCCGGTCGCGGGGACGAGCGGCACCGGCACCGGGTCCGTCACGATCCACCTGAGGCTGCTGATCGATGCCCTCGATCCCCCATTGCAGCGCGTGCGCCAGATCCTGGTGGCGGGCGTCATGAGCGTCCTTCTGCTCGCCCTGATCGGCGGCTTCTGGCTGACCGGCACGTCGCTCGACCCCCTGCGTCGGATGGTGGCGACGTGCCAACGGATCGCCGGAGGGGATTTTAGCGCGCGCATCCGGCTGCCCCATCGCGACGACGAGATCGGGCAGCTCGGGGCCGCCTTCGACCTGATGGCCGAGCGGATCGAGGGGACCCTCGCCGCGCATCGTCGGTTCGTGGGTGATGCGTCGCATGAGCTGCGGACGCCGCTGACTGCCCTCGAGGGTTCGCTGGAGGTTCTCCTGCGCGGCGCTCAGGACGACCCCGCGGCGGTCAACCGTCTCGTCCTGGGCATGCACCGAGAGGTGAAGCGGCTTGAGCGCCTCTCCGACCGGCTCCTCGACCTGACTCGACTCGACGCGCCGCTGGCCGCCCGGACACGCTCGTTCGACCTTCAGCCGTTCATGCTGGACCTGCACCAGCACGTCCGGAGGATCGCCCCGACCCACGAGGTCGTCCTCGAGCCCGGACATCCCGTTCGGATCGCCGCGGATGCGGATCTCCTGCGCCAGGCGTTCGTCGACCTCGTCGACAACGCGGCGGCCCACGCTCCCAGAGGCTCGCGCATCCGGATCGGCTGGCGCTGGGAATCGATCACGTCATCGACCGTGGAGCTGTGGGTGGCCGACGCGGGAGACGGCGTGGCGCCCGAGGACCTCCCGCACATCTTCGAGCCGTTCTACCGCGGCGATCGGTCCAGGTCACGGCGGCGCGGAGGCTCGGGCCTGGGCCTGACCATGGTGCGGGCGATCGTCCGGGCGCATGGCGGCCGGATCCGGGCCCAGACCCAGACCGAGTCAGGGGCGCGCTTCGTCATCACCCTCCCGACCGAATCGTCGACCGGCACGTCCGGAGACTCGTTCGCGGTCGTCGGCCAGGGAATCGCACAGGCTGCGTCCGGATCCGACCCCGCACCGCCGTAGACCGCAGTCGGATCAGCCTCAGGGGACGGCACCCTCGTTGATGCGCTGGACGAATGCGTCCACTGCCAGCTCGGTCCGGTCGAGCAACGGGCCCGGGAAGATCCCGACCAGGAGCACGGCAACCGACAGGACGACCCCGACCGCCAGCTCGCGAGGTCGCAGGTCCGGGAGGGGTGGCACCGTCCGCCGCTCCGGCCCGAGGAAGGTGCGCTCGAACATTGCCAGGAAGGCCATCGCACTGAGCACGACGCCGACCACGGCCATCAGCCCGAGGGCACCGTGCGCCCGGAACGCGCCGAGCATGATCAGGAGCTCGCCCGGAAAGCCGCTCGTGCCGGGCACGCCGATCGATGCCAGTCCGAGGATGAAGCACACGATCGCCAGGCGGGGCACCGATCGAGCGAGACCCGTCCCCAGCCCACCGGCATCGGTCGTGCTCATGCGTGCGTACAGGAATCCGCTCACCAGCAGGAGCCCCGTCGTGGCAAGGCCCAGGTTGACCATCAGGAGCAGGGCGCCCTGCACGCCCTGGGCGCTCATGGCGGAGATCCCGAGCGCTGCCAGGCCCACGTGGCTGATCCCGGCGAACGCGAGCATGCGGCGAATGTTCGTCTGGGCGATCGCGATCAGCGCCCCGTACAGCAACCCGAGCAGGCCCACCGCGGCCAGCGCCCAGGCGAACTCGCGGGCAGCGTCGGGGACGAGCGGCAGCCCCACCCGCAGGAACCCGTACAGGCCGACCTTGAAGCCCAGGAGGAACACGCCGAGGCCGGCCGGGCCATGCAGCAAGGTCGATGGCAGCCATGAATGGAACGGCACGAGCGGCCCTTTCACCGCAAACGCGAACGCGAACAAACCGAGGACCACGAGCTGGAGGTCCATGCTCACTGGCACGGCGAGGAGGTCGATCACGTCGAACGAGTAGCGGCCGCCCGCGCTGCCGCCGGTGACCTGCTGGTGATTGATCCCGAGCAGGACGATCCCGATCAGCAGCGGCGCCGAGCCGACCAGCATGTACATGACGTAGCGGGCCGCCACCTCCTGCCGTTCGCGGCCGATCCCCGAGAGACGGATGAGGAGATAGGTCGGGACGAGCATCGCCTCCCAGAAGATGAAGAACAGCGCCAGATCGACGGCCACGAAAACTCCGACGATCGTGGCCTCGAGGACAAGCAGGGCGGACAGCGCCGGCGTCGTCATGGCCTGCAGGGCGCTCGAGGCGGACAACAGCACCGCGAGCGTCAGGAGGCAGACGATCGGGATGAACAGCACGCTGATCCCGTCGACCCCGACGTGATAGCCGATCCCGGCGCTCGGTACCCAGGCGACGCGCTCCGCGAGCTGCATGCCCGGAACCTCGGGACGGAAGAGGAGCACCAGAAGGACGCTCAGGCCGAGCTCCAGGGTCGCCAGAACGATGGCCGCTCGCCGTGCGAGGCCGGCCGGCAGCAGGAGCAGGATCAGGCCGCCGATCATCGGCAGGAACACGAGCAGGCTGAGAATCGGGAACCCAGCCTGATCGGCGGCGGCGGTCTCGGGCACCGTCACGGCGGCGCCTCCGGCTGCAGGGTCATGACTGCGTCGGCCGGCGTGCCGACAAAGGATCCGCGCTCGATCCGCTGTTCCAGGGCGCGCAGGGAGCCCCCGATGGTGCGGACGAACGGGGTGGTGTACAGGCCGATCCACAGGATCAGGACGATCAGCGGAACGGCGATCGCGATCTCCCGCGCGCGAAGATCGGGGATGTCGCGGAGGGACGGATTGGCCGGCCCCATGAATGCCCGCTGGAAGTAGCGGAGCATGTAAGCCGCGGTCAGGAACGTGCCCAGCCCCGCGACGAGCGCGATGAGCCAGTGGACCTCGAGGCCACCGAGCACCACGAGGTGCTCGCCGTTGAAGCCGTTGGTGCCCGGCAGGCCGATGCCCGAGATCGTGATGAGCAGGAACAACGCGGTCAGTGCCGGGACATGGTGGGAGAGCCCGCCCATCTGCTGAAGGTCCGGGCGGCCGATGCGGATGTGCAGGAAGCTTGCCAGGAAGAACAGGCCAGCGCCGGTGATTCCGAGGTTGATCATCTGCAGGAGCCCGCCCTGCAGGCCGGCGAAGTTCAGCGAGAACAGGCCGAGCATCACGACGCCCATGTGACTGAGGCTCGCGAAGGCCAGCATTCGGCGGAGGTCCGTCTGGGCCAGCGCGATGAGCGCCCCGTACACGATTCCGGCGCCGCCGAACGCGGCCATCAGCCAGAACCACTCTCGGGATGCCTCGGGCAGGAGCGGGATCACGAACCTGATGAAGCCGTACGTGCCGAGCTTGATCCCCACGAGGAACACGCTCGCCCCAACGATCGGGCCGTGCTCGAGCGCTTTGGGCAGCCAGGTGTGGAACGGAAACACGGGCGCCTTGATCGCGAACCCGAAGAACAGCGCAAAGAACGCGACGGTCTGGACGGCGAGCGGGACGGGCACGGTCAGGAGCTCGAGGAGGTCGAAGCTCGGGCCGCGCGGCGCATCGCCGAACGTCGCGTGGTTCCAGGCAAGGGTCAGGATCCCGCCCAGCATCAGGACCGCTCCGACGGACATCGCCATGACGTAGTGGCGGCCGGCTTCGCGCTGCAACGGCCCGGTGCCCCAGCGGGTGATGAGCACGTAGCTCGGGATCATCTCGAGGACGAACACGAGCCAGAAGAGGAGCAGGTCGATCGAGATGAACGCGCCGATCATCGTCGCCTCGAAGGCGAGCATCGCGCTGACGTAGCCGCTCAGGTCTCCGGTCGCCGTCTTCTCGGCGTATCCGATCACGAGCAGCCCCAGCAATGCGGTGATGGGAAGGAACAGCACGCTCAGGCCATCAATGCCCACCACGTAGCCGAGTCCGAGCGCAGGGATCGACGGGCCGCGCTCGACAAACTGCATGTCCGGCACGTCCGGCACGAACAGCAGCAGCAGCACACCGGTCAAGGCCAAGTCGATCACCGCGATCCACAGGCCCACCTGATACGCGAGGTGGCCGTTCCGGATGAGCCGGACCGCCAGCGCTCCGAGCGCAGGCAGCAGCAGCAGCACCGTCAGGAGCGGAAACCCCACCTGCTCGCTGGCCGAGATCTCGCCGAGGATCATGGGGCTGACAGGAGGATCGCCACGGTGCCGGCCAGCAGCAGCGACCCCGCGACCAGGGCACCGAACACGGCAGGGCGCGCGAGCGCCTCCTCCATCTCGAGCAGAGCGGGCTCGAACCTGGCGCCGGCCGAGCCGAGGGAGGTGGCCGTGCGCGTGATCAGCACCTCCTCGGCCCACGCCGCTCCGCGTCCACCGGCCACCGCCAGCCGGTTGACGAGGCCGAGTGCCGCCTCGCTGTCGTGCTCGATCCGCGCGGCGATCCCGCCGAGCGACGTGATCAACCGGTCGAGGAGCCCCGGTGCCGCCTGGCTGTCGTGCTCGACCCGGGCGGCGACCCCGCCGAGCGACGTCGTCAACCGGTAGAGGAATCCGGGCGTCACCTCGCTGTCGTGCTCGACCCGGGCGGCGATTCCGCCGAGCGACGTCGTCAACCGGTTGAGGAATCCCGGCGCCGACTTGCTGTCCCGCTCGGGCTCGGCGCCAGGCAAGGACGGCTGCGCGGTGACGCCGTCGATCGCTCCGGCCGCGCTGAAGGGCAGCGCCAGGGTGCGCGACGACGAAGCGAGCCGCGTGGTCCCCCCGACGATGGCGCGGTTGAGGAAGTCGGTGTCGAACCGGTCGAGCGCCGCGGCGAGCCGGTGAACAGGCCGAACGGCGAGCGCCGCGTAGATCTCGTCCAGCCAGAACCGCTCCACGGCGGCCCGGTACATCGCGCGCCCGAGCCGCGAGGCCGGGACCCGCGGCTCCGGCCGAAACCGGTCGAACCGGACGGTCGAGTACCAGGAGACGCCAATGCCGAACAGGAAGACCACGACGAGAGCCGACTGGACGGCCACGTTCACTCCCGGGAGGTGCGGCGCGGCCGGCACGCTCGATCCGATGAGCCGGCTGAACCAGGTGCCGGACAGGCCCCCTGGCACGATCCCGAGCGCGACGCCGGCCGTCACCAGGAGGCCAAGGCCGAGGAGCGCCGGCGTGATGAGTCGGACCCGGCGATTGCCTGTCTGGCGCGCCCCGCGGTCGCCCTGGACAACATGGACGTCGACCATCCGGGCCACGAGAGCGCCGGCGGTCAACGCGGCCGCGCCGGTGATCACGGCCAGCACGGTACCCGTCAGCGGATCAGCCCACGCGCCTGCCCCGAGAGCGGCATACGCCCCCGCCCCGATCAGGACCACCCCCGCCGCCCCGACGATGGCGATGCGGCCGACCCGTGTGGGGGCCCGCTCGGTCTCCCGAAGGTCGCGGGCCCCGTGCAGAGCGTGCAGGATCGATGGAGCGGTCAGGAAGAGGTAGGTCTTGAAGAAGGCGTGCGCCGCGAGGTGGAAGACGGCGATCGCATAGGCGCCCAATCCGCAGGCCACGAGCATCAGCCCGAGCTGGGCCGTCGTGGAGTAGGCCAGCACGCTCTTGATGTCCGTCTGGACCAGCCCGAGCACGCCGCTGTAGATGGCGGTCGCGGCGCCCACCAGCGTGACCACGACGAGCGCCTCTGGCGCGCGGTCGTAGAGCGGCGCACTGCGGGCCAGCAGGTAGACACCCGCGGTGACCATCGTCGCGGCATGGATGAGTGCGCTCGACGGGGTGGGCCCCTCCATGGCGCGCGCAAGCCAGGTGGTCAGGGGAAGCTGGGCGGACTTCCCGATCGCGCCGACGAGCAAGCTCAGGCAGATGGCCGTGATTCGGGTGGGGTCGGCGGCGGCCGCCTGGGCGAACACCAGGTCGAAATCGGTGCTCCCGAAGGTGTCGACGAGCAGAAAGATCCCGACCAGGAAGCCGGCGTCGCCGATCCGGGTCATCACGAACGCCTTGGTCCCGGCCCGGGCGGCCGAGGGCCGCTCGAGGTAGAAGCCGATGAGGAGATACGAGCAGACGCCGACCGCCTCCCAGCCCACGAACATCAGCGCGTAGCTGCTGCTCATCACCAGCAGCAGCATGGCCGCGAGGAAGAGCGCCAGGACGGTGAAGTAGCGCGCGTACCCGACCTCGTTGTGCATGTAGTTGATCGAGAACCGCGCGACCAGGGCGCCGATGCTGGTGATGACCACCACCATCACCGCCGACAGGGGGTCGACGAGGAGCTCCACGTTCACGGTCAGGTCGCCGCTCGCGAGCCACGACATGACCGTGACGACGCGCGGGCGCGGGTCGATCGCGACGCCGACGAGGACGCCCAGCGCGGCGACGAATGCCAGGAACGTCGCTGCGACCGTGATGCGGCCGATCGCCCGCTCGGGCACGCGTCGTCCACCCAGCCCGATGGTGGCGTTGGCGATGGCGGCCGCGAGCGGAAGGGCGGGGACGAGGAGCGCGAGGGTCTCGAAGGGCATCGTCAGGCGACCGCCTCCTGCTCGGTCGGCTGCTCGATCAGCGCCGGCGGCACGAAGCCGGTCTTGCCGCGGTACCACTCGAAGGACGAGGAAACCACCGGCAGCGTGGACGGGCTGCCCCGCCACCGGACGAATCCCGTGCCGGGCACGAACAGGTCGAAGTCGCCGCTCTCGGGATCGACGGCCACGACGTGGACCCAGGCGTTGTCGAGGAGCTCCCGGATGCCGGCCTGGCGGCCGTAGATGGCGCCGAGGATGGCCGTGCTGGCCTCCACCAGGAGATGCAGGCGCATCGGCTCGTGAACCTCGACCATCTGCCGCGGCAGGCCGGTGCGCAGATCGCTCATGGCGCCTTCCATCACGCCCACCAGCCCGGACACGTTGTGCGGGACTTTCGTGTCAGCACCGTAGCGCTTGTTGTCGACGGTCGAGAAGTAGTACTCGAGGTTGATGCCGGCGCCGACCGGCCCGACGGACAGCAGGATCCGCTCGACGATCGCGCCGGTCGGGTCCTGCGTCGGGTCGTACGAGATGAGGAACGGGCGGCGATCCAGGAACAGGCCCTGGGTGATCGCCCGGCGGCCGACGACGGCCATCGCGTTCGTCGCGTGGCCCCACTCCGGCCGGACCTGGCTGAGGTCGATCGCTCGGCCCTCGATGTGGCGCAGCGACCGGGCCGGCGAGGCGTCCTTGGGCGCCGAACCGAATCGCCGGCAGCGCTCCTGCGCGGAGCGCGCCCGAGCCTGGTCGATGTCGGCGACGAGCCGGTCCCAGTCCGCCCTGTGGCTGGCCGGGATGTCCTGGATGTCGTAGAAGGTGACGAGCTCGGAGCAGGTGTTGTGCTGCGCTCCGACGAAGTGGGTGTCGGGCGGGATGTCGATGCCGCGCTCGGCAAGGATCTTCCGGACGGGCGGTCGGTTGGCCATGGCGGTGAAGGCCCTGGCGTTCGGTCCGCCGTGCTTGCCGCCGGCGGCACCGCAGTCATGCGCCGACTCGTGCGGGTTGTTCAAGCTGAGCGAGCCGTGCCCGGCGAACAGCACGAGACGGGCGATGTGGTGGGTCAAGCCGACGTTGCGGAGGATGGCCTCGACCCGGTCCGCCTGCTCCGTGGTCGCAAAACCCAGCGGGCCGTGGGCGCCGTGGCTCCCGTTGTCCTCGTCCGGGAGCGGCGCTCCGTCTGCTGGACCCGCCTCGGCATCACCCCCGGCCGACTCCGCCGCCTCTGGCAGCGTGACGGTCAGCTCGGTGCGGACCGGCGGCAGCAGCCGTCGGCTCAGTGCCTGCACGAGACGCTGGTACCCGATCGGCGCCAGGACGCGCCCCGCGAGCGGCACTGCCTGGAGCAGGCCAAGCAGGTCGATCAGGAAGTACGCGGGCAGGAAGTTGCGCTTCATCTCCCAGTACGCGTCATGGACGACGCCCCACCATGTCGCGCGCGTCTTGACCCGCTCGCGTCGCGCCGCGTCGGCCGGTCGAGTGACCTCCGTGACGACCTGGGTCGGCGTGATGACCGGCGGACACAGCGGCGTCAGCTCGTGATCGTCGAGGCCGGCGTACTGCATGGGGATCCCGTAGAACCCCGCGGCCCCGAACGTCTCGATCTCCGGGTCGATCTCCTCGAGATGGCGGCGGATCGCCTCCTCGCGCTCGTCGATGCAGAAGAAGACCTGCGCCGACGGGCGCCGGTCCCGGGCGAGCCACCGGCCACGTGCGCGGTTTGCGGCGATCGCGCCGAGGATCTCCTCGCGGTAGTGGCGCTCGTAGGCCCGCAACCAGATCGGTCCGTGCGCCTCCGGTGGGAACGCGTCGAGCGCTCCCAGCAGCCGCGCCGGCTCGTCGTCGCCGAGGCCCCGGACGTCCGAGGCGGTGAGGCCCAGCAGCTGGGCCAGATGGAAGAGCCGCCAGGCGGTGTTCCGCACCCGGGGACCCCCGTCGACCTCCGGTGGCAGCGCCATCGCGAGGCGCCGCCATTCGCTGTCGGGCATCCCGCGCCGTCCCGCGAGCCGGCGGGCGTCGTCGGCCAGACCGTCCGGTAGCCCGCCCCGCTGCAGCGCGCGCCGGAGCCGATGCTCCGCCTGGTGCTCAGCGAAATAGGCGCGGATGGCGCGGATCGATGGATCGATGCCCCAGGTGTCCCGGCACCTGGTGGCGACGAGACATCGTTCGTAGAACAGGCGGACGGCCAGGAACCCGGCGATGTCGATCGGTTGGGCCGCCTGTCGTGGGTAGGCCGGCCGGGCCTCACGCCAGGAGATCAGGGCCGCCCAGCCGGGCAGGGCCTGCAGCTCGCGGCCCAGATACGCACCCCAATCCGCTTCGGGCACGCCCAGCAGGTCAAGCTCGGCGATGATCGCGTCGCTCGGCGACCACGGCAGCCCGGAGATCTCAGCGCGCCAGCCGCGTACCCCCGCCAGGCGCGGCCCGATGTCGTCGGCTGCCGAGGCGCGCCAGGCCGCATAGAAGCCGCTCCATCGATCAGGCATCCGCCATGCCCCGAGACCTTCGTCCAGGAAGGACCCGGCAAGGCGAATGAGGGTGCCGTTCACCAGATCCCTGAGCGGCTCACCGGTCAGAGCCTCGATGAGCTCGAGGTTGGTGCTTCCGGTGCCAAGGCGCGCTAGCTCGTCGGCCTGCTCAGCTGCAGCTGGATCGGGCGTGTCCCGTTCGGTCGCGTCCGGATCGGTCGAGTCCTGGTCGGTCGCGCCGCCGCCGTCCTCGATGACCCGTGGGCCAAGGTGCTGGGGATCGGTCACCGACAGCGGGTCGGCTGCGCCCGATCGCTGGAGGCAGGCAGCCCATAGCGCCGCGACCGCCGTCCCTTCGATGTTCTCGCCGAACTGATCGGCGATCGCGCCGTATGTGCCCTGCACCCCGAAGTGGCGGCGGGCGATCGTGTCGACCAGCTCGACCTCGGCTTCGAGCCAGCGCGCGCGGATGCGATCCCGGTCCGGGCGACTCATCGCTGATGTCTCACGGTCGACCGAGTCGAGGTAGTCGTCACGGCGCGTGGCGGGAACGCCCAGGTGATGCCAGGCGGCGTCCAGGCGCTGGGCCGCGGCCGGACCGGCCGACGCCGCGTCCTCCGTCCGGGCGACGATCCGGAGCCGATCGCGCAGCGGCAGGCCCGTCTGTCCTTCGAGGAGGCCCGCCAGGGTCGTTGCCGGCCCGACGTCGGAGAGGTCCCGAGCCAGGTCCTGGCTGGCGCGCTGGAGAAAGGCCGTCCGAACGCGCGGCGGGAGGTCAGGGCGCAGCCGGCTCAAGGATCCGAGATCACGCTCGAAGCGGAGTCTGCCCGGCGGCAGGTCCGCGACGCCGTGCACGAGCTGGACCCGGCGTACCTCATCGGCGGTGATCGCGCGACCCCGAACCGACGCGAGCGGCTCCCCAGAGCCCGTGCCCGCGACGGCAAGGGCATCGGCGATGTCGTCGTCATCGATGCGGCCACCGGCGTAGGCGCTTCGGAACTCCTCGTTGGACAGGTAGCCGTGCCCGCCCACGACGGTGCGCGACTCGTCGATGGCCTGCTCGAACGGAAGGTGCTGGAGACCGTGCAGGGTGTTGTGATGGATGAATGTGCCGATCGGGCCCTGGTTCGACAGGTAATGCTTCTGGTGGGCGAGCTCGTGGGCGAGGTGCTCGTGCCGATCGTGGCTCATGGCTCAGCGGAACGCGGACGTCAGGTCGGTCATGGTGGGGCTGACCAGCGAGAGGATGATGCTGGGCAGCAGCCCGAGGAGGATGGTGACGGCGGCCAGCGACAGCACCACGACCATCTCCCGCGGCACCAGGTCCGGCAGTGCCACCCACCGAGCGTCGAGCGGGCCCATGACCATCTGGCCGATGGTCCGCAGCGAGTACGAGGCGGAGATGAGGATGCCGACCACTGCGATCAGGACCAGCACGCCCCAGCGCTCGAAGCCGCCGATCAGGACGTGGAACTCACTGACGAACTGGGCCAGGCCCGGCAGTCCCATGGACGCCAGCAGCAGGAGCGTGAGGGCGGCCGAGTATCGGGGAACGCGCCCCATCAGCCCGCGGAAGTCGCCGATCTCGCGCGTATGGGCGCGGTCGTAGATCGCGCCCACCAGGAAGAACAGGCCGGCGGTGATCACACCGTGCGTGACCATCATCAGCACGGCACCGGTGAAACCGATGGCCGTCATCGTGGCGATACCGAGCAGGACGAAGCCCATGTGGGCGATGGACGAGAAGGCCACCATCGCCTTGAGGTCCGTCTGGCGCCAGGCCAGCAGCCCGCCGTAGACGATGCTCACCAGGGCAAACACGACCAGCACTGGCGAAAAGGCCTCCAGGCCGAGCGGAAGGACGCCGCCCACCCGGAGCAGGCCGTACCCGCCCATCTTGAGCAGGATTCCCGACAGCAGCATGCTGGCCGGGGTGGGTGCCTCCACGTGGGCAAGGGGGAGCCAGCCGTGCAGCGGGAAGACCGGGATCTTGACCGCGAAGCCGACGAAGAAGGCCAGGAACGGACCGACCTGGAGGGCCTGCGTCCAGCCCTGACCCTGTTCCCGCAGGACGGCCATGTCGAACGTCTGTGGCTCGGACAGCAGGTAGATCGAGATGATCCCGATGAGCATCAGGATCGAGCCCGCCAGCGTGTACAGGAAGAAGCTCATCGCCGCGGCATCACGCCGGGTTCCGCCCCACACGCCGATCAGGAAGAACATCGGCACGAGGCCGATCTCGTAGAACACGTAGAACAGGAACCAGTCCTGCGCGACGAACACCCCGAGGGCCGCAAACTCGAGCAACAGGAACCACGCGAAGTAGCTCTTGACCCGCTCCGTGATCCCGAACGACGCGATGATGGCCAGCGTCGCCACGAAGCTCGTCAACAGCACCAGTGGGAAGGACAGTCCGTCGACCCCCACGACGTAGGTCATGCTGAGATCGGGGATCCATTCCGCCCGCTCGACGAACTGTGGCACGGTGGCCGTGCGGTCGAACAGCACGTACAGGTACACGGCCAGGACCAGCGACACGCCCGACGCAGCAAGCGCCGCGACACGGATGAGCGCCGGCCGCGACGCGGGAAGGGCGAGAACCAGGGCGACGCCGACGAGCGGCGCCCAGACCATGGCGCTCAACAGCGGCATCGGATCACCAGCCTACTCCAGGTTTCCACGATGGCGGCTCGTCACGCTCGCGACAGGGAGGAGACTGGACTGAGCGTGGCGGGTCGAAGACCTTCGAGGCCGCGTCGTTCGACCCGGCCTCCATCGCGTTCGTACTCGTTCTCGAAGTCCTCCAGCCGCTCGACCACCGTGTGGTCGACGAACTTGACCTCGCTGAAGTCCAGGACGACGGTCTTGCCGGCGGGCAGCTTGTCGAGAGTCCCGCGGACCCCGATGAAGCTCGAGAAGCCGAGTGCTCCGGAGAATGCGACGGCGACCTGCTCGCCCTCCGCGATGACCCGCGTGCGGGCCCGGAACAGGTTGCCGAGCGACGTGCCGCGCACCACTGCGACGACCAGCCCGACCACGATCCCGGCGATGACGCCGACCAGCAGATCCTCGGCCACGACGAGGATGGTCGTCACGATCATGAACAGGAACTCTTCCTTGCCGATGTGGAGCGCGTGCACGAACTGCCTGGGATGAGCCAGGCGGAAGCCGATCACGATCAGGATCCCGGCCAGCGACGCAAGGGGGATGAGCTCGAGCACGAACGGGATGGCCAGGATGGCCAGGAGCATGAATGCGCCGTGGAAGAAGTTCGACCAGCGGGTCTTCGCATTGTTCATCACGTTGGCGCTGCTGCGGACCACCTCGGCGATCATCGGCAGGCCCCCGAGCATGCTCGAGACCACGTTGCCGATGCCCTTGCCCAGGAACTCGCGGTTCATGTTCGAGCGGCGCCGGTACGGATCGAGCTTGTCGACCGCCGAAGCCGTGAGGAGTGACTCCAGGCTGGCCACGAACACATAGGCGAAGATGAGGCTCGCGGACGCGGGGAGCTTCGAGAAGTCCGGAAACGTGATGGCCCCCAGCAGGCCGCCTTCGGGCAGGTCGAGCATGAACCCGGAGTCCAGCCGGAGGGCGATCGCCAGGATGACGCCGGAGATGGCGGCGACGAGCGCGGCTGGAACGAACTGGGCGATCCTCCCGAGCCGCGGCCAGAGGACCATGATCACCATCGCCGCGATGGCGATCATCGTCACCGAGACATTGAGCTTGCCGAGACTCTCCGGGATCCCGAGGATGCCCTGGTTGAGGGCATGGAAGGCGGGGAAGTCCTCGGGGACGACGTGTCCGTGGGGAGTGCCTGCGCCCACCGCGACGTGGAACTGACGGGACATGATGATGATCCCGATGCCCGCCAGCATGCCGTGGACGACCGACAGCGGAAAGAAGTTCGTGAGCTTGCCAGCCCTCAGCAGGCCGAGGACGATCTGGATGACGCCGCACGCGACCCCGACCGCCAGCGCGTACCGGTAGCCGGCGAGCGGGTCGCCATCGCCGAGGGTTTCGATGGCGCCGAGCACGATCACGATGAGCCCGGCGGCCGGACCGTTGATCGTGACGTACGAGCCGCTCAGGAACGACACGAGCATCCCGCCGACGATGGCGGTGATGATGCCGGCCATGGGCGGGGCGCCCGAGGCGATCGCGATGCCCAGCGATAGCGGCAGCGCGATCAGGAAGATGACGAAGCCCGACAGGAGGTCGGTTCGCCAGTTCTCGATGAGCCCGGGGATCCAGTCCTTTGGCAGCGGGGGTGTCGCGGACGCCACTTCAGGTTCGTGTGCGCCGCTGTGTGCCATCGTGGCCCCTCCTCGATGCGTGACCAGGGCAAAGCCGCTCTGTCCCGCGCCGACTCTAGGACCCCTTGGCGGTGCGCGGCCGTTCACGATTCGGCTAGAAAGTCGTAACCGTCTTGTAACGATTCCGCCCGGTGCTCCACCGTCCGCGGTCGCGGCAGTCGTGCCGGAGCGGACGCCGTCGGCGCGGATCCGTCCGCGCAGCGCGACTTCAGGCACCACCGGTGAGCCCAGACGGGGTCTCGTTCAACTCGAACCGGCGGCCAGCACGGCCGAGCCGCTCAGGCCAGGGCGAGCCGAGCCAGCTCGATGAAGAAGCTCGGGAAGATCCCCAGCAGCACGGACAGGACTGCGCCCACCAGCAAGGGCCCGACGATGAGCGGCGAAAGCTCCCGATTCGTCGGACGTGCCAGCCGAGAGCTGTCCTCGGCGCGTTGTGCTGCCCCGGCGTCCTGCTCCGGCGGCGACCCGAAGAAGGCGGCGCGAATGATCCGGAAGTAGCAAGCGGCGCTCAGCAGCGTGGTGGTCACGAGGACGACGAGGACGGCAAGACTGCCCGCCTCGATCGAACCGGTGACGAGGAACCACTTGGTGATGAAGCCGGCGGTCGGCGGGAGACCGACGATGCTGAGCGCCCCGATCGCGAAGGCCGCCATGGTCCACGGCATCTCTCGTCCGATGCCGCCGAGCTCGGAGATGTTTGTCTTGCGGGTAGCAAGGTAGATGGAGCCGGCGCAGAAGAAGAGGACGATCTTGGACTCGGCGTGGTTCACCATGTGCATGATCCCCCCGACCATCGCCGTCGGGCTCAGGAGCACGACTCCCAGGATCATGTAGGACAGCTGACCGATGGTTGAGTACGCGAGAACCGCCTTCAGGCTGTCCAGCCTCAGCGCACGGAGCGACGCCAGCAGCATCGTGACCGAGACGACGATGGCGGTCACGACGTCGAGATCGAGCTCTCGAAGGAGGTCCCTGCCGAAGATGTCGAGGATCACGCGGAGGATCAGGAAGACACCCGCGTTGACCACGGCGACCGCGTGGAGCAGGGCACTGACCGGTGTCGGAGCGACCATCGCTGCCGGCAGCCAGGCGTGAAACGGCATGATCGCCGCCTTCGCGCTGCCGGCCAGGAAGAACCCGTAGACGATCACCAGCACCGTGGCGCTGGTACCGGGTGGAAAGACTCCGTTTGGTCGGAAGTCAAAGGTGCCTGACAGGGTGTACGTGAGAATGATCGCCGGCAGCAGGAAGATGAAGGAGGCGCCGAGCTGGTAGAGGAGGTATTTCTGCCCAGCAGCGTAGGCCTCTCTTGACCCCGTGTGCGTCAGCAGCGGGTAGGTCATGAAGGTGAGCAGCTCGTAGAAGACGTACAGCGTCAGGAGGTTGGCGGAGAAGGCGACCGCCATGGTGGCCGCCATGGCGAGGGCGAAGAAGGCGTAGTACCGCGTCTGATCCTTCTCCTGGCCATGACGCATGTAGCCGATCGAATAGACGGTGGTCAGGATCCAGAGGAATGACGCCGTCATGCCGAATACGAGCGCAAGGGCATCGACCCGGAATGCGATCGCGACCTGGGGCAGGAAGGGCAGGACCGTGAAGTGGAGCGTCCCGCCGGCGAGGACCGGCGGGATCATCGTCAGGACGAGGACGAACTGGACCACCGCGGCGACGAGGGAGCACCCTTCCCGGAGGTTGGGCGTGTGGCGGGTCGCGACGACCAGGGCGGCTCCCGCAAGGGCAACCGCCATGGCCAGGAACGGGGCGATCGACTCAGTCTGCATGCTGGATCACCTGCGTTGCCGGCCCGGGTTCGATCCACTTCGCCTCGCCCGGCTCGCTCTGGAGGAAAGGCGGGAGCGCAACCACCTCCGCGGCCACGCCGGCGGGGTCACAGGTCCCTCGGCAGCGTCGCGGCGCCCGGCGGCCTGACGCGCCCGGCCGCCAGCAGGCGGAGAGCAGCCTCGCGGTTCCCGGGCGTGGGCGCCCAACCAGCGGTCGAAGTCCGCGTCCGTGGCGATCGGGATGGACCGGGCGATGTCCAACGGGCTCATGTGTCCGCCAGTATCGCCGGTGTCGACCTCGAGATGTCGAGCAGACTCGACCGGATCGGCGCCTGACTGGTCGCATTCCGCTCGAGGAATGGGCGACGGTCGATCGAGCAGCCGCCGACATCGCCGAGGTGCTCGACCGGCTCGCGAGGGGGTCCGGTTGATCGGGACACCCTCGGCGAGATGCAGCGCCGAGTCTCTGCCAGGTCCTCCACATTGAGCAAACTCGGCCGCGGTCCACCAAGACATGGCGATCCGTGGCGGGAAGTTCGCCATGAGTGCCACGCGCGCGCCGCACGGGACGTCGCGGGTGGGCCGATCTCGGCAAGGAAGCATCACCCAGGCGAAGGCCAGCCGCCTGAGAGAGTCTAGGGCGTGAACTCGAGCGTCTGGAGCATCAGGTCGAGGACCCGCTTGTGCTCCGCGTAGTCGCCGTCACGCGTCGAGTCCGTGCCCGCCAGCAGGAAGCCGCCGCCATCGAGGGCGATCAGGTACTCGTAGACGAGGGTGCCGGGCAGCATGAAAGCCCCCTCCCCGGTCTCGTATTCCCGGGCCGTCGCAGCGCGGCCGTCGACGGTCCTGGTTCGGCTGCTCAGCAGCGTCCCGATCACCAGTGGTGGCTCCGGCACGAGTTGGGAGCCGATGGCGACCGTCGGCGGGACGCCGGCGTTGGGCAGCGCTTCGAACGGCCTCGGTGCGAAGTACCGGCAGGCGGGGACCCCGTCGAGCTGGCCCCTCGGCTGGATCTCATCGTTCGCGAACCAGTCGGCCGGGTAGTCGACGGTGTAGCCATCGGTCGCATTCGGGCAGGACTGCGACAGCGCCGGCTCGGTCGAAGCCGCCGCGGGCGTCGATGGCGACGACACGTCGGTCGGCGACACTGATTGCGACGACACGTCCGTCGGCGACGTCGACGGTGACGACACGGCGGTTGGCGTTGCCGGGGTCCCGATCGTCGGCTGGCTCCCGACCGGCGGGGGTCCCGGGGGAACGCCCAGCAGCTGCAGGCCCAGCACCACCGCCACGATGACCGCCGCCGCGGCCCCGAGGGCGGGCGCCAGCACGGCCCACACGCTCCACGCGCGTCGCTGATGGGTGGCCCCGGTCCGCCGCAGGAGACGATCGGCCAGACCCGGAGTGGGAGCCGGAGCTGCGGCGTGCAGCCATGCGGCCAGCCGTGTCTCGAGATCCCGTTCGTCCTTCATGCCCATCGTCCTCTCAGATCCGTGCTGCGGTCCGCCGCCACCATGGCGCTGCCGAGGCTGCGGATCGCCCGGTGGAGCCTGCTGCGATAGGTCACCTCGCGGAGACCGAGTGCCCGGGCTGCCTCGGCCGAGGACAGGTCCAGGTAGTAGCGCAGGGCGATCACCGTTCGCTCCTCGTTCGACAGTCTTCCGAAGGCGTGCGCCAGCTCGTCGCGCTGCACGATCCCGTCCAGCCCATCGCCGATGGCCGGTTGATGCTCCGGGGCCAGCGCCACCTCCCCACGCCGGCGTCCGAGCCGCCGGCCCTCGTCATGACAGGCGTTGATCACCAGCCTGCGAAGCCAGGCCTGGAAGCGATCGGCATCGCGCAAGGCCGGCAGGTCCCGCCACGCCTTGAGCAGCGCCTCTTGCACGGCGTCCTCCGCGCCGGTCGGAGTCCCGAGGATCAGACCGGCCAGCCCGTACAGGCGCCCGAATTCCGGCTCCACGAGCGCGGAGAACGCATCGTGATCGCCGTTCCTGGCTCGCTGCACGAGCTGGTGCTGCAACGGTGCCTCCCCGCCTTCGCGTGTGGTTCGCCTCTCATGGCGGTTTCCGCCCGCCATCCGTTGCAACAGGGCCGGGCGCTCTTTCCCGGGCGCATCATGCGCAGGTCCGGCGGCCCACGGCGCCGGCATCCGGGTGTGGGAGAACCCATGCGCAAGCGCGACATCGTGACGCTGTTCGACTTCAGCTACTGGGCGAGCCGGCAGCTCCTGTCCGCGGCGGCCAACGGTCCGGTCGAGGAGTTCACGGCGCCCGCCACGATCACGTACCGCAGTCTGCGCGGCACGCTCGTGCACACGCTCGACGTGGAGCGGAGCTGGCGCCTCCGGCTGCAGGGAGAGCACCCGGAGCGGTGGGAGACGCCGCTCACCGACGAGGACCATCCGACGGTCGCCGCGCTCGCCGAACGGTGGTCCGCCGACGAGTCCACCATGCGAGCCTGGCTCGAATCACTGACGGACGAGGACCTCGAGGCGGTCGCGCACATCGGCACGGCCGACCGCTTTCCGCTCTGGTACTACCTCGTCCACATCGTGACCCACAGCGAGCAGCAGCGTCGCGACGCGGCCATCCTGCTGGCGCACTGCGGGCATGTGGCACCGGACACGGAGTTCCTGTACTACGCCGATGCGTGTCACCAAAAGCCGTCGAGCGCCCCGTGACACGGCGCTGCTCAGTCGATGAGCGCGTCGACCTGCCCCTGGGTGGTGATGATCGCCCCTTCGGGGATCGTCGTGCCGTCCGGCAGCTTGACGCCGACGACGATGGCTCGTTCGCCGATCGTCACGTTGTTGCCCACTTCGGACCTGAAGAGGATGGCGTCGTCCCCGATGGTCAACCGGTCGCCGACCGTGAGCGGACCATGGAAGACGACGTTGTCGTCCGTGTTCAGGTCGCTGCCCACGGTGAGTGACGTGCCGCGCAGCGCATGGAAGGTGACCCGGTCCTCGATCTCCGCCCGGGGCCCGATGACGATCGGGGCGCCCTCGTCGGCGCGGATCGAGGTGCGCCGGCCGACGGTGCTGTCGGCGCCGAGTCGGACGTCGCCGACGATGCGGGCGAACGGCTCGAGCCGCACGTTCTCGCCCAACGTGGGCTCCGCCGGGTTGGGGTTCCATTCCGTCTGGGGCCCCGCGCTCACACCAGTGACCGCCTCATGCCCCCCGTCCTCGAACAGCTCGATGTAGCCCTCGGCGAACTCGGCGTTCACCTCCAGGACCTCCTGCTTGAACTCGTTGTTGTCCTCGGTCAGCTTGGGCAGCGCGTCGGCCTGCTCCTGCGTGGTGACCCGCTGGCCAATGGCGACCAGCGAATCGGCCGGGATGGTGACCCCCTCGATGAACGCGCCGTGGAGGATGAACGCACCGTCCTCCACGACCGCGTCGCGGATCTCCACCCGGAAGCCGATGAACGCGAAATCGCCGATCGTCGAGTTCGTGACCACGGCCTGGTGGGCGAGGCTCGTGCGGTCGCCGCTCTCGGCGGCAAGCTCGGCGCACTCGCCAGGCCCGTGCGTATGCGACTCGCCGAGCAGCGCCAGGATCAGGACGTTGTCCTGCACATTCGACTCGGATCCCAGGCAGACCGCGGCCTCGGGGTCCGCGCGCAGCGTGCTGTTCCCGGCCACGAAGCTGCCTCGGCCGATCCGCACATCGCCGAAGCGCTCCACCAGGGGCGAGACGAAGCTGCCGTTGGCGACCGGGTCGGCCTCGCTCACGGGAGCGAGCTCGCCTCCCTCCGCGGGGGGGCTGGACGCGTCGGCCGTGGCCGTTGCCGACTGTGAAGCCGTGCTGCCGGTCGTGGCCGGCTGGGAGGCGGCCCCGTCGTTCGTTGCCGCGTTCGACGGCGAGCTGCCGCCCGTTGGCGCGGCCGATGAGGCGGCTGCCGTGCCGCTCGGCCGGCTCGTGTCGGCGGTGTCGCACCCGCCGAGCGCGAGGAGCGCGACCATGAGCGCTCCTGCGAGCATCCGAGTATGTCGAGTCATCGTGGGTCCCTCCGTTCGCGGATTCCCGGGTCCCACCGTGCCGGCGGAACGTGAGACGAGAGATGGCAACCCCGACTGCGCCGCGGCGCCGATCGGGTGGCGTCATCGTCGTATCGCCGCCTGAGAGGAACATGGGGCGGCGATGAGAACGCGCTCATCGCCCGAGGGAGCGGTACTGTCTCAGTGCGGCTCGTGCGGGCCGGTGATGACCTCGAGCGCGCCAGCCACGTCGCGAAGCTGCTCGTCGGTCAGCAGCCCGGTGAAGTGATCGCGGATGCCACGCAGGTGCGTCCGAGCCGCCGCTCGAACCCGGGCGCGGCCGTCATCGGTCAGCGAGGCGTGAACGACGCGGTTGTCGGCGGTGCTGCGGTCCCGCGTCAAGGGAGAGCCGGGCCGCGTCAGGCGGCGTCAGGGGAGGGTCCGGTCCTCGATCTCCCAGGCGTGATCGAGCACGTGCCACGCCGCTCGGCGGACGAAGTAGCGGGGCGTCCAGATGCGCGCCCTCCGGCGACCCATGTCGACCGGCTCGCCGCGCGCCCGCGCGCTGAGCGCCTCCACGGCCGCGGCCCGTTCGTCGGCGAGCGCCGCCCGGTCGCCCGGTTGGGGCGCCTCGCGGCGCGTGCCGCCAAGGCTGAACAGGTACGAGACCTCCGCACCCACGACGTGCTCGACGATCCCCTCCAGCTCCCGACCGCCTCCTCGGGGACCCTTCCGGAGCCGGTGCCCGGTTGCGGCCTCGCCCGCCGCGTCGAGGGCGGCCCATGCAGCGCGGAGGATGGCCACGAGGCGCCCGAGATCCGCCTGGTCGACGGCGGCCTCGTCCGTCGATGGCCCCACCGCGGGCACCCCGAAGTCGGTCGTCCCGTTGCCGCGCGGGTGCTCGACCACCTCGAGCATGGCGATGTCGTCGGGCGGCGTCAGGTCCGCGGCGACGCGCCCGAGTGCTCGTCGATAGCGGGGTCCTGCCTCAACGAGCGCACGCAGCGCCGCGGCCTCGTCGCGACCGCCGCGGTCCCAGCCCGGCCAGGCGAGGAGTCCCGCGTAGACGCGCTTCCGCCCGGTCTCGACGTAGACGGACAGCCGCATCAGGGCTTCACGAGATCGGTTCGCGACGACCGGCGATCGCCGTCATGCGGCCGCGCATGATTCATTCCAGCGCTCGATGACCGGCGTCTCGCGCTCCCACCCCAGGACGGACACCGTGGCGGTCTGGAGCGCGAACCGGCGGCCGTCGGCCGGTGCAAGGTCCAGCCAGCGTGCGGTCAGGACCCGGAGGATGTGGCCGTGCGCGAACAGCGCGACGTCGCCATCGGCCGACCTCACCCGCTCGATCACCCGGTCGACCCTCGCACCGGCCGACTCGACGGACTCACCGCCGACGATCGGATGCGTCCAGACGGTCCAGCCGGCGATCTCTTGGCGGATCTCGGCCGTCGTGCGGCCCTCGTAGATTCCGTAGTCCCACTCGGCCAGGTTCCGGTCGACCTCGACCTGGTCCGTGAACCCCGCCAGCCGGGCCGTCCCGAGGGCGCGCGACAGCGGGCTGGCCAGCACCAGCGCGAAGCGCTGCCCGCCGAGCTTGGAGCCAGCCGCGCGGGCCTGCTGCCGGCCAAGCTCGGTCAGCGGGATGTCGCTGCAGCCGGTGTGCCGCCCGAGCCGCGACCACTCAGTTTCGCCGTGCCGCACGAGCCAGGCCTCCGGGCGATCGCCGTAGCCTCGGTCAGGGCTCGGCTCTGCCGGATGGTCCTTCAAGGCGCGTGGCGCTCCGATACGCACCGGGGCCCGGTCTGCGGGCCATGGCGGCTGATAAGCGGACCCGCGAAAGCGGCAGTGAGCTTCGATCGCATCGGCACAGCGTACGTCGGGGCCGTCACGGTCGGCCAGGCGGCGACGGGAGCTAGCCTCCGCTGACGCCCGCGCCGACCGGGCAGGCCACGCCGGTGCCGCCGGTGCCGCAGTAGCCGCCGGGGTTTGTGGCGGGCGAACCTATGACCGACCTGGGGGGCGACCGGGATCCCATCCGTGATCGCCTGGGCAGCCTTTCCGTTTGGTCAGAAGACGCTTATTGTATCGGTTCGGGCCTTGTGAACTGGTACAATGGAAGCATGTCAACGAGAAACAAGGTTCCCGCCACCGATAAACCCTGCAAAATCGAGGGCTGCGATCAGCCGCGGCTCGTAGTCGCGCTCACGCGCTGCCGCGAGCACGAGCATCAGCGAGTGAGGGCGATCCAAACCCGCTTGGTAACCGACCCCTGGACTGGGCGGACGGTTCAGGCGAACACAATTTCCATGAAACGAACCGCCCGCAGGCGCGCTCGAGTGGAGACCGAGCGCGCGGTACAGGAAGAGGGGACGGAATGAGCGGTGATCGTTTGTGCGCCAAGTGCAAGCGTCCCGCGAGCGGGTATTTGCCGCTCGCATGGGACAGCGAGGGGCGCCTTGCCCACGATGACTCCATTGAATGGCGCCCGTGCGCTCAGCGAGGCGATGATGCCTGCGACCATCCTGGAGCGGACTGCACTGACGTGTACTGCGACAGCAGCAACCTGGCGGCGGGCTTCAAACAATGTGCCAGTTGCGAAATGGCGGTCAGGCCCGCGGAGATGGTCGGCGCGCAAAAGGTTCAGCCGTTCTTGCGCGAAGATGGCGAGTACCAGCCTGAGCGCGACTGGAGCCGAGTCCGCTGGGAGCCGGCCGGTCGGCCAGCGCCCTACTTCGATCGGATCGAGGACACCTTTGAGCGCCCCGGCGACCTTGAAGGGCTGCCGCCCGGGACACGGGGCCTCGTTCTGGACGGAGGCCAGGCGATCTGTAGGCGCTGTGCGTCGTTCGTAGGTGGCGATGGCTGGAAGCCGTTGCGGCGCTCGAGCGGAGCGAGCAAGCCGGCCGGCAGTGACGACGGCCCGCTGGAGAAGATCCCAGTTGATGGCAAGTGGCGCAAGCTGGTTGACTTCCCCGCGCTCCTCGAGATGAGCAAGCGCGCCTCTGATGACTTCATTCGCGATGCCGCAAAGAGTGGCCACCTTGAGGTTGATGAGGAGCAAACAAAGGCCGGCGGGTCACGCGCAAAGCTCTACAGGCGGGTGTCGCGTGAACAGTAGGCAAACAGTGTGCGGACACTGTGCGCTGCACACTGTCGCGGTCTCCCCCGAACCAGTAGGCAGGAACAGTAGGCACAGCACTCCCTTTAGGGGGTGCTGCCTACTGCACACTGTCCTACTGGTGAGGACCCAGGCGTCGGCATTCCTGCCTGCTGCCTACTGTCCCGGCTGCCTACTGTTCCGGACACGGTGCTCTGCGGACCAAGTGCTTGGATCGATGATCCGACCGGTCGCGACATCGATGATCGAAAGTCCGCCATCCACCCAGGCGTACCGGTTGTCGAAACTGATCGGGCCGTCGAGAAAGGCGGTTGTCGTTGGGCTGCGAAGGATGCGGCGCTGGAGGCGAGGGAGGGCGGTCGGGGGGAATGTTGCGATGGCCAAAGTTCTATCTCCTGGTTCGCGGCGGTCCGGCGCAGTCTGCGCCTTTGGCGCGCCTCCCAATTATGGCGCACACACATCGCGCATCGACGCGTACGCGATCAGAACGGGAGATGGATGAATGGTATTAGTGACTTGTGAATTGTGAATGGTATTAGTGAATTGTGAATGGTATTAGTGAATTGATTAGGGGGCCGAGCCCCGGCATCGGGCATGGGGGGCGTATAACGACGACTGCCGCTCTGTCCACGTTTGTAGATCGTCGAGGACTCGTAAACCGTCCTTTCGTGTTCAACGAAAGGCGCCTTTACAACAACTTTGGTCAATATTGGCCAAATCATGGCCGCACCCACAGAAAGGAAGGTGAACTTGTGACCGGAAGACAGTGGCAGACAAAGTGCGAGAGCTGCCTTTCCCCCCTGGCCGTTCAGGCCGACGCGCTTTACATCGCCGGATTGGCCGCCAAGCCCGTCGCCGAGCGTCTCGGGCTTTCGGTGAAGAGTTATCAACGCCACGTCAGGCAGGGGCACGTTGCCCGGACGGCCCAGGAGGCCTCTAGGACGGCCCACACGGCCGCGGACGTCGGAGATCAGGCCTCCGGGGGCTCTGGGGCATCTGGTCGCCCCACGGCCGCCACCATGGCGGAGGAGCTTGAGACCCAGCTTTCCGAGCTTAACGCTATCAACACGAGCGGTCTGTCGCCGTCCGGCGTCATCGCCCTGGCCGATGCCAAACGCCGCGCGGCCGAGGCCCTAGCAAAGGTGCGACCGGCGCCGCCGGGCGTCGTCCGCGTCAAAGACGTGGCCGGGTTGCCGGAGATGTTTGACGTTATGTCCCGAGTCCTGGATCGCCACCCCGCCGTTCGGGAAGAGCTAAATCAGGCCCTCCGCAAGGCTGGCCTGCTCAAGCTTGGCGCGCCAACAGTGAAGGGGGACGGCTAACCAAAACCACCCCCACCAACGAGTCCCAATCAGATCTTGAAAGGATAAGTAGAAAGACATGGTTACGAAGACAATCGCGGCAAGCGCCGCAACAACCCCGGCCGGAGAGACCCTGGGCCGGTTTCTCGAAGGCGCGCTCCCCGCGCTTGAGACCCTTATCGACCTGGGCGATCGCACCTGGGCCGCTTTGAATAAGCCAGACCTATCGGTGAGCCTAGGCCTGGCCGGCGGCATCGACTTGGCGCGAACCCCGCTCGGAGCACGTTTCCGCTATTCGGGCGACGTGGCTGCGGCGGTCGGCGCGATCGTCCCGAGCAATCGGGCGGCCGCCGAGATCCGAGACCTGACCCTGCGCGCCGAGCGTGACCTGACGGCCGCCGAGCAGCGTGCCCGGGAGGAAGCCCTGATCCGTCGAACCGAGGCGCAGATGCCCGACCCGTCCCTCGTTTCCGCGCTCGGCAGCTTGTCGCCAGAGCGGCTTGAGGAGGACATTCGCGCCCGAGTCCACGACGGCGACGCAATGGGCGCCTACGCTCGGCTCCTGGCACTCGGAGCAAAGTTCCCATATCGCGCCCAGCCGCTGACCCCACTGGTCGAGACTGCCTTGGATGCTTCCGACCCAGACCGCGCAGAGATTGCCGGGAACCTGGCCAGGGAACTCGGGGAGATCGCCTCGGCCAGGGAGCTTGTCCGGCAAATGGCCGAAACCGGATACCGGCTGGCCGGCACGGTCACAGGCGAGTTCCCGGCCCTGAAGTCCCAGGCCGAAGGCTTGGCCAAACTCGCGAGGGCCGCGGCGTGACAAGGAAGCTGATCGCTGATCGGGAGCGGGAGCGTACGGTGGCGGCTCCGCGGCCGGTCATTAGGTCGATCGCCGCGAAGGTTGCCGCTGCCAGGCGGGCTCAGGCTGACGGGAAGCCCTATGAAGGGCAGGCCGGCCTGGCCGAACCCGCGAAGGCGCCGGAGGCCCCGGAGTGAGTGCCGCTCGGGTCACGTCGCGGACCGCCTGGCCTCCGGCGCGTGAGGAGCGTCCGGCCGTCGGTCTGGGGAACCGACCGCCCGGCTTCCGAGCCGACGGATCCGGGTCGAGGTCGGACCTGGAGGCCCGCCTCCTGGCGGCAATTTACGATAATGACCGCCCAACTACGGCCGAGCTGGCAGCGATGTTTGGCATCGCCCCGAGGACGTCCGAACGCGAGGCGCTCGAAAAGACGCTCCGCGACCTGACCGCGCATCGCCTCGTCAAGTTTGAGCACCGCGAGTCTGAGGGCGGATTAATCGAATGGAGGCTGTCCGCGGCCGGAGCCAGGGATGCCGGTGCTCGGAAGTTCCGAGCGCGCGGTTAGTGCACCCCCGCGAGGGGAGCGGCAAGATCGACTCGCTTAGTCGCCTTGGCGATTCGGTCCTGCGACCAACCGGCGGTCAGGCCTCGGTCAGGCCAGCGCGCTCCCGGGCGCGCGCAGGCGTCGCCTAACGGCCGCGACGGGCACGAGCGTGCCGGACTCTAGGCGAACTTCGGCGAACTGGCGGCGTAGGTCCTCGTTGACTTCGCGCGGTTCGGCGTCCCAGCGGACAAGCGGCACGCCGGGCTGGCGCGTCAGGGTCCAGCCGTCGTCATCTGCGGCCGCCCTGGCCTCCGCCCATCGCCGGCGTTCCTCGCTGTAATCCGCATCCGAAATCCCGTCGGCTTGGAAACGGATGTTCGCCCGTCGCCATCTTTCCTCGGCCTTCGCGACCGCCTGCGCGTCGGGCGAGCGCCCCCTCCGCAGCGAGGCTTTCGTCACAGTCCTGCCGTCGGTCAGCGAGTGAAGTAGCGCGAGAATCGGGCCGGCCTTGGTGAAGTACTTCCCGTGGCCAGGCGTCCGCGAGCCGCGGTAGCAGTAGAGCGCATTCCTGGTCGCAACCGGCGTCATCGTCGCGTCGCACGCCGGGCAGACCACGAGGCCAGATAGGACCGATCTGGTCGGCTGCCGCTGGCCGGCCCTGCCCCTCGGAGTCCGAAGCTTTGGCGCCTCGCGATCGACAATTCTGGTCAGAGCCGACGTGCCCCACCCGCCACGGGCGCGGGGCGCGGGGATCTTGAGCGCGTCTAGCTCGCGGCACGAGGCGTTGATGTTCCCGCGGTTGCGCTCAACGACGGCAAGGACCTTGTCCAGCGGCACAGACGGGTCGCGCTCCCACTTGATCGATCCGTCGGCCTGACGGGCGGTCCGGTGGCCGTAGCGGAAGGATCCGAACTCGTCTCCGCGAGCCGCCCTGACCGCGAAGCCCTTGTGAACTCTCTGTTTGACGCGGCCGAGTTCTAGCTCCGCGAAGACGACCGCAATTTGGGCGAATGCCTTGGCCATCGGATCCCGCCCCGTCAGGGTCAGGCCGGGCGCCTGGATCGTCGTATGCCCGTCCGCGACCCGCGTGAGTTCCACGAAATCCGCCAACGAGCGAACGATCCGGTCTACGTGGTAGACGAGGACGAATTCGAACCGCCTGGCCGCGATCGAGGCCAGGAGCGTTAGGTATCCGGTCCGCTTGGCCCGTTTCTCTTCGTCCGCGCTTTTTCCCCAGTCTTCGAAGATGACGAGCGAGTCCGGATCGACGCCGTTGGCCTTGGCCAGGGCGCGGATGGTCTCGATCTGCCCTTCGCGGCTTACGTCTCCGGGGTTGCCCTCGCTGGCGCTCGATCGCCTGATGTAGGCGGCTGCCCTAGCCATGCCTGTTCCCCTTGGTCGGGGCCGGCCATGGCGGCCGGCATAGGGCAGATCATACCGTCACCGTACAGGTTCTTGGCCAGGTACTGCTGATGGTCGTCTTCGGCGAAGTAGAAGGGACCCGCCTCCGCGATCTCGGTCGTGATGGCGCCGTAGCCGGCTGCCGTCAGGCCCTGCTGAAATCGGGCCCGGGACGCGGTGGCGGCGCGCTGCTGGACGTCCGAGTGGACGTACACGGCGGACCGGTACTGGGTGCCCACGTCGTTGCCCTGACGCATTCCCTGGGTCGGGTCGTGGCCCTCCCAGAACGACCGGAGGAGCTCCTCGTAGGCCAGCGTCGCGGGATCGAAGACGACGCGGACCACCTCCGCGTGCGCGGTGCGACCGCTGCACACCTCGCGATAGGTGGGGTTCGGTGTCTGGCCGCCCTGGTAGCCGACCGCCGTGACCCACACGCCCGGCACCTGCCAGAAGATGCGCTCGGCGCCCCAGAAGCAGCCGAGACCGAAGTCGGCGATCTCCAGCCCGGCGGGATACGGCGGGGTCAATCTCCGTCCGGTGACGAAGTGCGGCGGCGGGTCGCCGATCGGCCGGTCGCGACCGGGCAGGGTCTCGGCCGGGGAGGGGAAGGTGGCCTTGGGGGTGCGGAAGAGGAACATCGCCGGATTCTAGCCCCGGGGCCCGCCGCGCCCATGACGACGCCGTGACGTGACCAGGCGAGGGCGCCGCGATCCCGGCACGCAGTCCGCCACTGTCGCGCTCTTGCAACACCGGTCAGGCGCGCGTGACGAGCGTCCGGGGCGTCGGTCCCCGAATGCTGCGGCCGTCCGTTCGTCACGGAGGGAGGCACGACCATGACCGACTACGAGCGCACCACGGTGCGCGAAACCGTCGATGACCCGGCGCCGGCGCCAGTCGTCACGCGCGACGCGTACGAGCGTGACCGGGTGGTCACCCGAGAGGCCAGCTACCGATCGGGGCCCACCACCGGTGAGGTGATCCGGCGGGTCGTGATGCTGCTGTTCGGCATCCTGCAGGGCCTGCTGCTGCTGCGGATCGTCCTGCTGCTTCTGGCGGCCAACGTCGGCAACGACGTGGTGGCCCTGATCCTCGGCGTCACGGATCCCTTCGTCGAGCCGTTCCGCGGCATGTTCTCGCTCAACCGCGTGACAGCGGACCGGAGCACCCTGGACGTCGCGGCGATCGTCGCCCTGATCGGCTGGACGCTCATCGAGGCCCTGATCATCGCGATCCTCAGCCTCGGGGCGCGGCGCGGCGAGGACGCCACGGCCTGACGTCGGGCCGAAGGCCCGCCCGCCCGAGAAGCCAACCGAAACGACGCCCGGCCATCAGGGTCGCGGCGTCGTTTCGCGTCCGCCGCGGCGCTCGTGATACGCCTGACGAGGCCATCCCCTCGCGTCGCCGACGGCGGTCGGCCGGCCACGGCTGCGTGCTACCCTCGCGGCCAGCAGAGCGGCCCGTCGGGCCGGCCGGGACGGAGCGGGAACCAGGACCATGCGACTGACCGACTGGAGCCCGGGGGCACCTGGCTCAGAGGCGCTCGGCCCGAAGGTGCTGGCCGTCGTCCAACCGGTGCTGCGCGCTCTGTGTGGCGACCGCGACCCCGAAGTCTGGATCGCCTGGGGCGACGACCCGGATGTGCGCTACGTGATCCTGGCGCCCGTCCCGGCCGGACTGGTGACCTGCCACGTTCGGGTCAACGTGCCGGGTGAAGGTCCGCGGGCAAGCGCCAAGCTGGGGCGCTGGCCGCGCGTCCAGATCGGCGAGCTGGCCATCGAGGCACAGGGCGGTCACCGGCTGATCTCGTTCCAGATCGAGGGCCAGGTGATTCGCGGCGCCGGCGACGTCGTGGACCGGGTGGCCGCGTTCGCCCTCACCGTGTTCGCCGCGATGGGCGGGCGCCCGGCGGCCAGCCCGTCGCCCGTGCTCCCCAGCCCGGACGATCCCTCGGAGCAGTCCATTCCGCTGCCGCCCCCGCGGGCATCGCAGCCGGCGTGACGCCGGCCCGCCCGCCGGAAGTCGAGGCGGTCATCTTCGATCTCGACGGTGTGATCGTCGACTCCGAGATCTGGTGGGACGAGGTCAGGCAGGGGTTCACTCTCGATCGGGGATGAGCGTGGTCCGAGGCCGACCGGCTGGCGGTATGGGCGCCAATTCACGACAGTGGTCGGCCACCATGCGGCACCGCCTCGCGCTGGGGCGGCCGGCATGACGGTCGTCCTCGTTCCCAACCTGGCCGTGCCCCCGGCGCCGGGAGCTGCCGAGGCGGCGGACGTCATGCTCGAACGGCTGTCTGAGCTGCGGCCCGGGACGGTCCTCCGAGCCGGCGACGCACATGGGAGCTGAGCGACGGGTCAGCGGTCCCGCGGCGCATCTGCCCGGTCCCCGCGTGGCGCCGTGGCGCCGGACGATCCGCTACTGGGCCTCCCGGATCGTCGTGGCGGCGGTGTTTCGGTGCTGGTTCCGGATCCGGGTCGAGGGGCGCCAGCGGGTGCCGGACGGCCCCGCCGTCCTGTGCTTCAACCACCTCAGCTGGAGCGACCCGTTCGTCCTGATGGCCACCCTCCCGATGCGGCCGCGGCTGTTCTTCTTCGGACCGAAGGAAGAGGACATGGCGGTCGGAGGACGCAACCGGCTGCTCTCGTGGACCGGTGCGACGGTGCCATACAAGCCGGGCAAGAACGACCTTCTCCAGGCCTCGCGCGCGGTGCGGGCCGTCTTCTGGTCCGGCGGCACGCTGGCGATCGCGGGCGAGGGGACGATCCACCGCCGGGAATCCGAGCTGCTGCCGCTCAGCGAGGGAGCGGCCTACTTCGCCCTCAGCTCCGGCGTGCCGATCGTTCCGCTGGCGATCAACGGAACGAGCTGGCTGCGCTTCGGCGGGCGGATCGTGGTCCGGGTCGCCGAGCCGATTCCGGCCAGCGGCCGTCCCACCCGCGAGACGATCGCCCAGCTCACCCAGCGGACGTTCGAGGCGCTTCATGCGCTCGTCGCGGACCAACCGGAGCTTCCGCGTCCGGGGCCGGTCGGCCGATGGCTGACCGAGCTGTTCAACGAGTGGCCGGACGAGGAGCGGCGGCCGCCGGCGGGCTGATCGGCCCGACAAGCAGGGTCGCCGTCCGCCGTGCCGCGCCTGGCCTCTGGCATACTCCCGCCGACCGGAGTCCGCTACCCGGTGCCCGCGAGGAGAGAGAGTGTGGCGACCACTGGACTGTCCGCCGACCCGTCCGAGTATCGCGTTCGGCTGGCCGACCAGACGGACGAGCAGATCGACGCCTGGTCCGCGGAGCTGATGCGCGACGTGGCGATCCGCCGGGGAGTGCTGCAGGTCATCGAGGACTTCCGACGCGCGGCCGGCCTCGACGAACGTCAATTCGAACGGGTGTTCGCAACTGGCGGAGGGCCACCCGCGATGCTTGGTCGGGACGACCGCGGTCGGCTCATGGTCCCGGCCATCACCCTGTACGCGCTCGTGCCCGGCATCCGGGGCCAGGTGAGCGACGGCCGCGATCGGCTGATCGAGTACCTCGTCGCGAACTTCCACGAGCTCGTCTACGTCTGAGCCCGCCGGGCCGGACCGCCTCTCGCCGAACTGGGCGACGGGCGGTCCGGTTCGCCGGTTGGCGGCGTTCGTCCGCCTGACGCATCCGTTTCCGGTTCTGGTCGACGGCCTCGCCACGGGAGCCGTGGTCGTGCTGGCTGGCGGATCGACGGTCGTGGTCAGCGCGCTCGCCGCTGGCATGATGTCGCTGCAGGCGGCCATCGGTATCGTCAACGACGTGGTTGACGCACCGCTCGACGCCGGCCGGAAGCCCGGCAAGCCAATCCCGGTCGGCCTGGTGGGGCCGCGGGCCGCGGTGAGGCTGGCCGTCGTGGCGGCCGCCGCCGGCCTGATCCTCAGCGCCCTGCAGGGCTTGCCCACCCTCGCCGTGGCCACGCTGATCCTCGCGGTCGGTTTCCTCTACGACCTGCGGTTGAAGGGAACCGCTTGGTCATGGCTGCCCTTCGCCGCCGGGATTCCGCTCCTGCCGGTGTACGCCTGGGTGGGGGCCACGGGATCCGTTCCGACGCTGTTCGGCACCCTGCTGCCGGCCGCGTTCTGTGCCGGAGCGGCGCTGGCCATCGCCAACGCGATGGTGGATGTGGAGCGCGATCGCGACGCCGGTGTCAGCTCTGTCGCGCTGACCCTCGGCCCCCGCCGGTCATGGTGGGTGCACCTGGTCCTGCACGCGGCTGTCGGTGCCATCGCCTCTGCGAGCCTGCTGGCCAGGGGCGTGCCGCACGCCGTTGTGCTGGTCGGCGTCGCCGGGCCGGCGGTCGTGGTCGGCGCGGGGGTGGCGCTGGCCGGCGCTCGGGCCGCCGATCATCGGGAGCGGGGTTGGGAGCTCGAAGCGGTCGGCATCGCACTCCTCGCCGTGGGCTGGCTGCTTCTGGCCGCTCGGGCCTGACCTCCGGACGGCGCAGATCCAGGGGCCGCGCCCCTGGCCCGATCAGCGGCGGTCACCGCTCCGGACGACCGCGATGGCGTTCTCGAGCTTCAGCTTCGCGATCGTGAGGTACTTGGCCAGGTTGGCCCGATCGGTGTCCGGGATCGAGCGCATGACGTCCGGTGCCTGGAGCACCGATATCATGTCCTCGACCGCTTCGGCCAGCTGCTGCTTCGCCGCCACGAGGGACTCGTCGCCCGTCGGCGCGGGCTGAGGGTGGACCGGCACCCAGCCCGCCTGTGTCTCCTCGCTCGGCTCAACCGGCGCCTCCTCGGCCCAGCTGTCATCGCGCTCGGACCCGCTGTCCGCGGTGGCCGAACGGGCCCCGCGTCCCTCGATCCGATCTCGGAGCTTGACCAGCGACAGCTCGCCCCGGGCGACCTGCTCGGCCAGGCGCTTCCGCTTCTTGGGGTCGTCCACCTTGAGCAGCTCATAGGCGTGCGACAAGGTGTCTTTGCGCACAGACACGAGCTCGCGCACTTCTGGTGGAGCATCGGCCAGCCGAAGGCGGTTCTCGAGGTAGCCCTTGTCCTTGCCGAGCTTCTGGGCGAGCTTGCGGACGCTGTAGCCGTGGTCGCGGATCATCCGGTCGTACATCGCCGCCTCGTCCAGCGGCGAGAGGTCCTCGCGCTGGAGGTTCTCGATGATCGAGATCTCCAGGGCAGTCTCGTCGTCGATGTCGTCGACCAGGGCCGGGATCGTCTCGCGCCCGGCGGTCTTCGAAGCTCGCCAGCGGCGTTCGCCGGCGATCAGCTGATAGCGGTTGCCCGCGATGGGCCGAACGAGAATCGGCTGGAGAACGCCGTGCTCCCGGATCGAGGCGGACAGTTCCTGGAGCGTCTCCTCGTCGAACGCCAGCCTCGGCTGCTCGGGGTTCGAGTCGATCCGGTCGATCGGCAGCATCCGGACGCCCATCGAGCGAGTCGGGGATTCCGGCGACAACAGGCTGACGATCGCAGGCGAGAGCTCGGTGTCCTCGGCCAGTCGGCGGGCGGCTGTGGCTCGGAAATCAGGCCTGGCCAAGGTCGATCACCTCACGCGCTAGCTCGCGGTACGTGCGGGCCGCGTCCGACGTTCCGGCATACGCCGTGATCGGGCGGCCCACGAGTGGAGCCTCGCCGAGCTTGACGGTCGTGCGGATGATGCTGCCGAAGACGTGGTGATCGCCGATCACCCGGAGCTCGTCGAGCATGTCCCGGGCGAGGTTCGTGCGTCCGTCGAAGAAGGTGGGCAACAGACCCAGGATCCGCAGGTTCCGGTTGAGCTTCAACCGGATCATGTTGATGACCTTGACCAGGTTGTTCAGTCCCTTCATGGCGTAGTACTGGGTCTGCACGGGGATGATGACGCCGTCCGCAGCGACCAGACCGTTGACGGTCAGCAGGCCCAGGTTCGGCGGGCAATCGATGAGCGCGTAGTCGTATTTGTCGACGTGCTCCTCCAGCGCATCGCGAAGGATCTGCTCCCGGCCGAAAGCGGTGAAGAGCTCGCCCTCGGTGGAGGCCAGGTCGATGTGGGCCGGCGCGACGTCGATGCCCTCGGTGCCGGTCGATCGGATGATGTCGGCCAGGGTCGCCCGGCCGTCCGCCAGCACATCGGCCATCGACCGCTCGACGGTGTTGAGATTGATACCGAGCCCGGCGGTCAGGTTGGCCTGCGGATCCATGTCGATGCAGAGGACCCGGTGCCCCTGTTCGGCCAGGGCGCCGGCGAGGTTGATCGCCGTGGTGGTCTTGCCGACCCCGCCCTTCTGATTCGCGATCGCGATCACGTTCGTCACCGGGGCTTCACCTCGCATGCACTCGGACCGACCGGCTCCGCTGGTGCGGCGGCGGAACGGGCGGTTCCGCCATGCTACCCGCCAGCTCTGCGCCGCGGACCCCCGTTATCCACACGTTCGGGAAGTTGTTCACCGTTTCTGTGGATAGATCAGGCTCTGCCGTGGACGGCTGCGACCGCCTCTATCATGCCGGTGTCCCTACACAGACCATGGAGGCGACCGGTGACGTCCACCAACGACGAACGCATCAGCCAGCTGGAGGCGATGCGGGCCGAAGCACTCCTGGGCGGTGGCCCGGCGCGGATCGAGCAGCAGCACGCGCGCGGCAAGCTGACGGCGCGGGAAAGGATCGATCTGCTGCTCGACCCCGGATCCTTCGTCGAGCTGGATGCGTTCGTCACCAGCCGGTCGTCGGCCGTAGGCTCGGATGGCGAGCGCTTCCTGGGGGATGGCGTCGTCACGGGACACGGCACGATCGAGGGACGGCTGGTCTTCGTCTTCAGTCAGGACTTCACCGTGTTCGGCGGCTCCCTGTCAGAGGCGTACGCCCAGAAGATCTGCAAGGTGATGGACATCGCGATGAAGGTTGGGGCGCCGATCGTCGGCTTGAACGACTCCGGAGGCGCCCGGATTCAGGAGGGTGTGGTTTCCCTCGGCGGCTATGCGGACATCTTCCTGCGGAACACGATGGCGTCCGGCGTCGTTCCGCAACTGTCAGTGGTGATGGGTCCCTGCGCCGGCGGCGCCGTGTACAGCCCGGCCATCACGGACTTCACGATCATGGTCGAGGGCACGAGCTACATGTTCGTGACCGGGCCGAACGTGGTGAAGGCCGTGACGCACGAGGACGTGAGCGCTGAACGGCTGGGCGGAGCGAGGACCCACACGACAACGTCGGGCGTCGCGCATCTCGCGGCGGGCGATGAGGCCGAGGCCCTTGACACCGTTCGCCGATTGCTCGCGTTCCTGCCGCAGAACAACCTCGAAGCGCCGCCGGTCGTCGCGGCCGCGGACAGCGCAGATCGCATGGACGCGGCGCTCGACAGCCTCGTCCCGGACGACCCGCGGCGGCCATATGACATGCACGACGTGCTGAGGCGCGTGCTGGACGATGGCGCGTTCCTCGAGATCCAGCCCGGCTGGGCCGGGAACATCATCTGTGGATTCGGTCGGCTGGGTGGGCGGGCCGTGGGGATCGTCGCCCAGCAGCCGGCGGTGCTGGCCGGCGCGCTCGACATCGACGCGTCGACCAAGGCGGCCCGATTCGTCCGGACGTGCGATTGCTTCAACGTGCCGTTGGTGACGTTCGTGGACGTGCCGGGATTCCTGCCCGGCGTCGGCCAGGAACACGGCGGCATCATCCGCCACGGGGCCAAGCTCCTGTTCGCGTACTGCGAAGCCACCGTGCCCAAGGTGACGGTCATCACCCGCAAGGCGTACGGCGGGGCCTATGACGTCATGAGCAGCAAGCATGTGCGCGGCGACATGAACTTCGCCTGGCCGACCGCCGAGATTGCCGTGATGGGTGCCGAGGGCGCTGTCAACATCCTGTACCGGGATCGCCTGGCTGCGGCCGACGATCCCGCGGCGGAGCGGGCTCGTCTCGTCGAGGAATACAAGAGCGAGTTCGCCAACCCCTGGGTGGCCGCTGGCCGGGGCTACGTCGACGACGTGATCCTGCCGCGCGAGACGCGGCCCCGTCTCATCGCCGCGCTGGTGATGCTGGCCACGAAGCGGGACACCAATCCGCGCAAGAAGCACGGCAACATTCCGCTGTGAACGACGCTCAGGCTGCATTACCGGCCGGGGCGTCTTTGCACAAAGACGACCGCCCCCCGTTTGGCCGCCTCCTCGTCGCCAACCGCGGTGAGATCGCGGTGCGCGTGATGCGCGCCTGCCGCGAGATGGGCATCGAGACCGTCGCCGTCTACTCAGATGCGGACGCCGACGCGGCGCACGTGGACATCGCGGACATGGCCGTCCGGATCGGCCCGGCGCCCGCCGACCAGAGCTACCTGCGGGCGGAGGCGGTGCTCGACGCGGCGCTGACCACCGGGGCCGATGCGCTCCATCCCGGCTACGGCTTCCTGGCCGAGCGGGCATCGTTCGCGGCCGCGGTGCAGCGCGCCGGGATCACCTGGGTCGGCCCGGACGCCCGAGTGATCGAAGCGGTGGGCGACAAGCTGGCGGCTCGGCGGCTCGCGCAGTCCGTTGGGGTTCCGGTCGTCCCGGGCACGCTCGATCCCGCCCGGCTCCTCTCCGGCGCAGCCGTAGATCTGCAGATGGACGCCGATCGCGTCGGCTACCCGCTGCTGGTCAAGGCCGCAGCCGGCGGCGGCGGCCGGGGGATGCGCCGAGTCGAGGAGGCCCGCGAGCTGGCGGCTGCCCTTGACGCGGGTTCGGCCGAGGCGGCCTCGGCCTTCGGCGACGGTTCCATGTACCTCGAGCGCGAGATTCGCCCGGCGCGCCACATAGAGGTTCAGCTGCTCGGGGAGCGCGATGGGCGCGTGATCGCGGTCGGCGAGCGCGACTGCTCTGTCCAACGGCGCCACCAGAAGCTGGTCGAAGAGGGCCCCGCTCCGGGACTGGACACCGCCCAACGGCGTGAGCTTCATGAGCTGGCTGTTCGCGTCGGCGAGGCGGCCGGGCTCCACAACGCCGCAACGGCGGAGTTCCTGCTGGACGCGAGCGGCCGCTTCTGGTTCCTGGAGGTCAACACCAGGCTCCAGGTCGAGCATGGCGTCACGGAGCTCGTCGCCGACGTCGACCTCGTCCGCGAGCAGATCGGCCTGGCCGCGGGCAGACCGCTGTCGCTCGAAGCGATGCGGGCAGCGGAGCGGGCGACGGTCCCGGAGCGCCATGCCATCGAGGTCCGCCTTTCAGCGGAGGACCCGGGCAGAGACTTCGTGCCCGCTCCCGGGCGGATCGGCCGGTGGGCGATGCCTTCCGGTCCGGGTGTGCGGGTCGACACGGCGGCGCGCGCGGGTGATTTCGTTTCCCCGGACTACGACCCGCTTGTCGCCAAGGTTCTCGTCGTCGCCGCCGACCGCTCCACGGCGGTGCAACGCCTGTGCCGCGCGCTCGACGAGGTGGAGATCACCGGCATCCAGACCACCTTGCCCTTCCATCGCTTCCTGGCCCGCCATCCGACGTTCCGCGCCGGCGGGATGACGACCGATTGGCTGGCCGACCACTGGACCAGCGACGCGCAGCGCTCCGCCGCGTACGCGGTCGCCGTCGAGGCGGCCGCCGCGACGTTCTGGGCGGGCGGGTCGCCAGCGGTGTCTGTGCGCAAAGACAGCATCGCGCCGGAGGTCCGGGGGTGGGCACGAGGCGCCCGGCTCGACGCCGTCGATCGGTGGCCGGTCTGACGGCGCTCCGCATCCAGCCGACCCGACGCACGGCAATGCCCGCGGACGCGGCGATCGTGGTCGAGCCCCCTGCGCCTGGGATCGACCCGCCTGCCGCGCCGGTCGGCACGCCACGCGGCCGGGCGGGGGTCGTCGGCACGGTCCTCTGGTCTGGTGGCGCGGCCGTGGTCGAGGTCGTGGTCGATGGCTGGCGGTTCGAGTTGGACGTGGAGCCGGCCGCTCGGGCGGCACTCCGGCAGCGCGCCCGGCGGATCGACCCGGCTGGCACGGGCGATGCCGCCCACGAGGTCCGTGCGATGATCCCGGGACGGATCGTCTCGGTCGCCGTCGGGCTCGGCGACCCGGTCCACGCCGGTCAGCCATTGTTTGTGCTGGAGGCCATGAAGATGCAGAACGAGATCCGAGCGCCCCGCGCCGGGATCGTCGCCCGCGTCGCGGTCGAGCCGGGCCGCACCGTGGAGCTCGGCGACGTGCTCCTGCTGCTGGAGTGAGCGGCGACCGGGATCCCGTGGCTGCGCCGGCTGATCCGGGGCTGCAGGCCCGTTTCGAGACCACCTCCGGCATCCCGATCCGGGACGTGTACACGGCAGCCGACGTCGCGGACCTCGACCCTGTTGCGGACCTGGGGCTTCCCGGCCACTTCCCGTTCACGCGCGGCGTTCAGCCGACGATGTACCGGGGCCGGCTCTGGACCATGCGCCAGTACGCAGGGTTCGCGACGGCGACCGAGACGAATCGTCGGTTCCGCTATCTCCTCGACCAGGGTCAGACGGGCCTCTCGGTGGCCTTCGACCTGCCAACGCAGATGGGCTACGACTCCGATGCCCCGGAGGCCCTCGGCGAGGTGGGACGCGTCGGCGTGCCGATCGACTCGCTGGCCGACATGGAGACGCTCTTTGCCGGCATCCCGCTGGCCGACGTGAGCACCTCGATGACGATCAACGCCACGGCGCCCGTGCTGCTGGCGCTGTACGTCGCCGCGGCCGAGAAGCAGGGTGTGGCCCGCGTCGACGTGAGCGGCACCGTCCAGAACGACATCCTCAAGGAGTACATCGCGCGCGGGACATGGATCTACCCGCCCGGCCCGTCGATGCGCCTCGTGACGGACGTCTTCGAGTTCGCCTCGCGCGAGCTTCCCCGCTGGAACACTGTCTCGATCAGCGGCTACCACATGCGCGAGGCCGGGGCGACGGCCGCCCAGGAGCTGGCCTTCACCATCGCCGATGGCATCGCCTACGTCGAGGCGGCCCTGAGCCGAGGTCTCGACGTCGACGAGTTCGCCGGCCGGCTGAGCTTCTTCTTCGCCGCCTGGAGCGAGCTGTTCGAGGAGGTCGCGAAGTTCCGGGCCGCCCGGCGGATGTGGGCCCGGATCATGCGCGACCGGTTCGGGGCGTCTCGCGCGCGGTCGATGATGTGTCGGTTCCACGTCCAGACGGCCGGCTCCAGCCTGACGGCCCAGTCAGTCGACAACAACGTCGTGCGCACCACGGTCCAGGCGCTGTCAGCGGTCCTGGGCGGAGCCCAGAGCCTCCACACCAACGCCCGCGACGAGGCCCTGGCCCTGCCGACCGAGGAGAGTGCGCGCCTGGCGCTCCGGACCCAGCAGATCCTGGCCCACGAGTCGGGCGTCACCGGGACCGCCGATCCGCTGGCCGGTTCCTACTTCGTGGAGCGGCTGACCGACGAGCTGGAGGCGGCTGCCCAGGTGCTCCTCGATGAGATCGAGGCGCTCGGGGGAACGCTGCGCGCCATCGAGGCAGGCTTCCAGCAGCGCCAGATCCAGGAGTCGGCATTCCGCGTCCAGCGCGAGGTGGAACGGGGCGACCGGGTCGTCATCGGGGTCAACCGGTATCACGACGAGGCGCCCGCCGGGCCGCCGAAGCTGCACCGGATCGATCCGGGCGATGAACGTCGGCAGGTCGAGTCGGTGCGCCGCGTCCGGGCCGAGCGGGACGCGGGCGCATGGCGCGCGGCCATCGGTCGCCTGGACGACGCAGCGCGTGCGGGCGAGAACCTGCTGCCGCCGATCATCGAGGCCGTCGACGCGTATGCCACGGTTGGAGAGATCAGCGACCGGCTGCGCGCCGCCTGGGGCGAGCACCGCGAGCTGATCACGGTCTGAGCGAGAATGGGCAGGATGACCGGGAGCCAGCCGCCGGGTCGGATCCACCACGTGGCGATCGTCGTCCGCTCGATCGAGGACGCCCTGCCCTTCCATCGCGATCGGCTCGGGCTGGCCGTGGAGCGCATCGCCGACATCCCGGCGGACCGGGTCCGGATCGCCTTCCTGGGGGTGGGTGAGTCGAGGATCGAGCTCGTCGAGCCGACCGACGGTGGCACGGGTGTCGCGCGGTTCCTCGAGGCCCGCGGGGAGGGGATCCACCATGTCTGCTACGAGGTCGAGAACCTGGCGAGGGCGCTGGGCGATCTTCAGCGCGAAGGCGTGGAGCTCATCGACATCGCGCCCCGCGCCGGGGCCGAGGGACCCGTCGCGTTCGTGCATCCGCGCGCCGGCCATGGTGTGCTCGTGGAGCTGATCGAGGCGCCGGGTGGACCGGCGTGGAAGGCGCTCGGCCTCGGATGAGCCGCGGGCAGTCCATCGCCATCCTGGCCATCTGCGTCGCGCTCGTGCTCGGGCCGGCCGTGGCCCTGGCCGGAGGCACCGTGCTCGGCAGCTGGAAGCCGGCTGGACCGCAGGCTGCGCCGCCCGCCACCACGCCGGAGCCGGAGCCCCCGGGCTCCGAGGCGACCGGCTACGGCGAGTTCCTCGACGACGTGCGATCAGGCCACGTGCTCGACGTCTTCCAGTCGGGGCTCGACCTGTCGGTCTCGACACAGGACGGCGGTTACCAGGTGCGGGTGCCGGACCCGTCAGTCGACGTGATCGCCGACATCGAGAGCGCCGCGCTCGAGTCGGGTATTCCGCCGCCCGCCTATTTCAACGAGTCCGAGCCGCCCATGGAGCCGCAGCCGTTGACCTACGAGGAGATGCTCGAGCAGGTGCGCACGGGCCGAGTCAGGGACGTCTTCCACCAGGGCGATCGTCTCCAGGTCAGCACGAACACTCGCGTCTTCGAGGTCGAGGCGCCACGGAAGAAGGAGGTCCTGGCCGACATCGAAGCGGCCGCCGCCAGCGGGGGCGTGCCAGCGCCCCCATACACCAAGGTGCCCGACTGAGGGATTCGGTCAGAAGGACCAGGCGAACAGGACCGCCGGGGCACGTTCCGCGTCGCGCGCGAAGGCGATCAGGTCGCCGACCAGCTTTCGGATCCACGGCTTCTCCTCGGCCGGCAGCTCTCCGAGCTCCTCGTCGAGCAGATCGATCCATCGACCGGCGACCGCATCGAGCGATTGATCGGGGATCGACGCCACCGCCGCGAGCCAAGCCGGATCCACGCGCTCGATCGTCCGCTCGCCGACGTCGCCTGGCCCCTCGAGCTCGCGCCGTGCGTCGAGGAAGCTGCCTGGCTCGTCCTGTCCGGTCACCGTCCGAGCCGCCTCCCCGAAGAGGTCGAGCCAGTCCGGGTCGAGCCCGCCACCGAGGGCCAGATGGGCATCGAAGCGCGACCGGTCGTCGAAGCCGGCCCAGTCGTCGACGGCGATGGCCAGCAGGATCTGCCGGCTGTCGCCGGCGACCAGATCCATCAATGCGGTCATGACGCTCCGTCTCAGTCGGCGTACCCGGCGTCCCGCAGGAGCGTCGGCAGCTCCGTCGGCGAGCCCGCCACCCGGAAGCCGGCCGCCTCGAGCGCGTCCACCTTCGACTGTGCGGTCCCGGACGCGCCGGAGATGATCGCGCCGGCATGGCCCATCCGCTTGCCCTCCGGCGCGGTCCGGCCGGCGATGAAGGCGACCTTGGGGATGTCGGCCAGATGCTCCGCCGCCCACCCGGCTGCCTGCTCCTCCGCGTCGCCGCCGATCTCGCCGATCAGGACGAGCGCGTCGGTCTCTGCGTCCTCGGCGAAGAGGGCGAGGATGTCACTGAACGTCGTCCCGATGATCGGATCGCCCCCGATGCCGACGCAGGTCGACTGCCCGATGCCCGCGTCGGTCATGGCCTGGACCGCCTCGTAGGTCAGCGTGCCGGAGCGCGACACGACCCCGACCCGACCCTCCCGGTGAACGCTGCCCGGGATGATGCCCACCTTCGCCTGACCCGGTGACGTCGCGCCCGGGCAGTTCGGACCGATCAGCCGTGCGCCGGCGTCCCGGATCGCCTGGACGACCGGCACCATGTCGAGGGCCGGGATGCCCTCCGTGATGCAGAAGATCGTCCGGATCCCGGCGTCGACCGCCTCCATCACGGCATCCGGGGCGCCGGCCGCCGGCACGAAGATGCAGGAGGTGTCAGCGCCGGTCTCGGCGACCGCCCGGTGGACCGAATCGAACACCGGCACGCGTCCGTCGAGCGCCGTCTGGCCGCCCTTGCCGGGCGTCACCCCGGCCACCACCAGCGTGCCGTACTCGAGCATCGCCGCGGCATGGAACCCCCCCTCGCGCCCGGTGATCCCCTGGACGACGAGACGGGTGTGACGCCCGACGAGGATGCTCACGCCGCGGCCCCGCCTGACGCGGCGACGGCCTTGGCGGCCGCCTCGTCGAGCGAGCCGGCCGTCTCGAACGCCGCCTCCTGCAGCAGGCGAGCGGCCTCCTCGAAGTTCGTGCCCACGATCCGGACGACCATCGGCACGTCGCGCTCCTGGAGCGACCGCGCCTCGATCAGGCCGCGGGCGACCTCGTCGCCGCGGGTGATGCCGCCGAAGATGTTGACCAGGATCGCGTCGACCTTCGGGTCGGCCAGGATGAGCCGCATCGCGGCCGCCACCTTGTCGGCCCGCGCGCCGCCGCCGATGTCGAGGAAGTTGGCCGGCTCACCGCCGGCCCGCTTGACGAGGTCCATCGTGGTCATCGCGAGCCCCGCCCCGTTGACCATGCAGCCGATCGTCCCGTCGAGCTTGATGAAACTGATGCCCGCCTCGCGCGCCAGCTGGTCGGTGGGGTCCTCCTCGTCGGGGTCGCGGAGCGCCTCGAGCTCGGGATGGCGGGCGAGCGCAGAGTCGTCGAGCGTGACCTTTGCGTCCAGGCAGACCAGGCGTTCGCCCGAGCCATCGCCGGACCCAGCCCCGCCCTCCCGGACGACCGCCAGCGGGTTGATCTCGACCAGGTCCGCGTCGCACGCCTGCATCGTGCGGACGAGGCCCTTCGCGATCGCCACACCGGCCTTCCAGTGCGGCCCGAGGTCCATCGCGAAGGCGAGGCGGCGCGCCTGGTGGTCGAGCAGGCCGAGATACGGATCGGCGTGCTGGTAGGTGATCGCCTCGGGCGTGGCGACGGCCACCTGCTCGATCTCGACACCGCCCTCCGCGGAGCCCATGAGCAGGATCCGCCGCGCGGACCGGTCCAGGACCGCCGAGAGGTAATACTCCTTGACGATGTCCGCGGCCGCCGCGACGAGCACCTTGCGGACCGTGATGTCCTTGATGTCCATGCCCAGGATCCGGCCCGCGACGGCCTCGGCCTCGTCCGCACTCGAGGCGAGCTTGACGCCGCCCGCCTTGCCTCGACCACCGACGAGCACCTGCGCCTTGATCACCACCTGCTCGGCGCCCGCGGCGAGCGCTCGCTCAGCCGCAGCCCGCGCCTCGGTGGCCGTTCGCGCCACCTCCCAGCCGGGCACGGGCAGGCCCTGGGCGAGGAGCAGCGACTTGGCGTCGGCTTCCTGGATCTTCACGCGCGTCGACCTCTGGTGGGCGGCTGGCGGGCGTCCACGGGGCCGGTGGAGCCGTCGGCGGGAAGCCGATGGTACCCGAGCGGGAAGGGCTGCGAGCGCGGCCGCGACGTCGCTGACCGGCCACCCGCCCGCGGCCTCCCCCCCGGCTAGAATGGGCGCATGGCCCACCGCGTCACCCTCATCCCCGGCGACGGCATCGGACCGGAGCTCGCGGAGGCGACTCGCCACGTCCTCGACGCGACGGGCGTGAGCTTCGAGTGGGAGGTCGTCGAGGCGGGGGAGGCGGTCATCGAGCGCGAGGGGACCCCGCTCCCGGAGAGCGTGCTGGACTCCATCCGCCGGAACCGGGTGGCGATCAAGGGACCCATCACCACGCCTGTGGGGGCGGGCTTCCGGAGCGTCAACGTCAGCCTCCGCCAGGCACTCGGGCTGTATGCCAACGTGCGGCCGGCGCGCAGCATGAAGGGCCTCGACACGCGCTACGAGGACGTCGACCTCGTGATCGTCCGCGAGAACACGGAGGATCTCTACGCCGGGATCGAGCACATGGTCGGGCGGGACGCCGCCGAGAGCATCAAGATCATCACCCGCGAGGCGTCCGAGCGCATCGCCCGCTATGCCTTCGACTATGCGGTCGCGAACGGGCGCCGCACGGTCACGGCGGTCCACAAGGCGAACATCATGAAGCTGTCCGACGGGCTCTTCCTCGAGAGCTGTCGGACCGTCGCCGCCGACTACGACGGCCGAGTCGAATTCGACGACAGGATCGTCGACAACATGTGCATGCAGCTCGTCCAGAAGCCGGAGCTGTACGACGTCCTCGTGCTGCCGAACCTGTACGGCGACATCGTCAGCGATCTGGCCGCCGGCCTGGTCGGTGGCCTGGGCGTGGCGCCGGGCGCCAACATCGGGACCGAGGCCGCGGTGTTCGAGCCGGTTCACGGGTCCGCCCCCAAGTACGCGGGCCAGAACCGGGCCAACCCGACGGCGATGATCCTGAGCGGGGCGTTGATGCTGCGTCACCTCGGCGAGGTCGGTGCCGCCGCCCGCGTCGAGACCGCCATCCGGGACGTCATCGCCGAGGGCCGGACGGTGACCCACGATCTCGGCGGTCGGTCCGGCACCCGCGAGTTCGGCATCGCTGTCGCCCAGCGGCTGGCCGGTGCGGCCGCCGCGACACCGGTCTGACTCCGCTGGCGACCTGAACGAGGCACCAGGCTCGATGCTGTTCCGATACCGCGGCCGGGAGGGGATGCTCGCGTGGGCCTTCCACCGCATCTCCGGCGTCGCGATCTGGCTCTTTCTCGTCCTCCACGTGCTCGACATCTACCTGGTCGGCGCCGCCCCGGACGTCTACGACACGCTGCTGTTCGTCTACGCCACGCCGCCGGGCATCGTCATGGAGTGGCTGCTGGGCGCGGCGGTGCTCTACCACGCTCTGAACGGGCTGCGGATCACGATCATGGACTTCTGGCCGCCCATGGCGCGCTACCACCGGGCGATGTGGTACGCGAACTGGCTGATCTTCGCCGCCGTCGGGATCCCGGTCAGCATCGTCATCTTCGGCCAGCTCATGCGCAGCCTGGCGCGGCTGTGACGCGGTGACCGCCCCCTACACGCGCTCCGGCCGCGCCAGGCCCCGGGGCGGCGGCTTCGAGACGATCGTCTGGTACCTCATGCGCCTGACCGGCATCGGGCTGTTCGTGCTGGTCCTCTCGCACTACCTGATCCTGCATGTCATCTACGACCCGGCCGAGCAGGACGCGCAGTGGATCGCCGAGTTCCGCTGGAGCAGCACGTTCTGGCGGGCCTTCGACTGGCTGATGCTCACGCTCGTGCAGTTCCATGCCTTCATGGGCATGCGCACCGTCATCTCCGACTACGTCACCGGCCGACGGCGGACCGTCCTGCTGGCCGCTCTCTACCTGCTCGCGATCGTTCTCTTCGTGCTCGGGACGATCGTGGTCACGACCCTGCCCAACATCGTGCCGGCCGGCTGAGCGCGTGCTGATCGACCACGACGCGCTGATCGTCGGCGCCGGCGGCGCAGGCCTGTGGGCCGCCCTCGAGCTCCGCAAGGCGGGCGTCGACGCGGCGGTCCTGACCAAGCTCTACCCGACCCGCTCGCACACCGGCGCGGCGCAGGGCGGCGTCTGCGCGGCCCTCGGCAACCAGGAGGAGGACTCCTGGGAGTGGCACATGTTCGACACGATCAAGGGTGGCGACTACCTGACCGACCAGCCCGCCGCCGAGGTGCTCGCCCGGGAAGCGATCGAGACCGTCATCGAGCTCGAGCACATGGGGCTGCCCTTCAACCGGACGCCGGACGGTCGGATCGACCAGCGACGCTTCGGCGGGCATACCCGCAACTTCGGCGAGGGGCCGGTCCGCCGGTCCTGCTTCGCCGCCGACCGAACGGGCCACATGATCCTCCAGACGCTCTACCAGCAGTGCATCAAGCAGGGCGTCCGCTTCTACGACGAGTACCAGGTGGTCGACCTGCTGAGCGAGGGCGGCGACCTCGGCTCGGGTGGGCGCGCAGCCGGCGTGGTCGCCCTCCGCATCGCCGACGGCGAGTTCCACAGCCTGCGGGCCAAGGCCGTCCTGCTCGCCACGGGCGGCTTCGGGCGGATGTTCCGGATCACGTCCAACGCCTGGTCCCTGACCGGCGACGGCGTCGCGCTCGCCTACCGGCACGGGATCCCGATGCAGGACATGGAGTTCTACCAGTTCCACCCGACCGGCATCGTGGGCATCGGGATCCTCCTCTCCGAGGCGGCCCGCGGCGAGGGCGGCTACCTGATCAACGACGAGGGAGCGCGGTTCATGGAGCGGTACGCGCCGACGCTCATGGAGCTCGCGCCGCGGGACATGGTCAGCCGTGCCATCCACCAGGAGATCCGGGCCGGCCGCGGGATCGGCGGCAAGGACTGGGTCTACCTCGACGTGCGCCATCTCGGCCGCAAGGTGATCGAGGAGAAGCTGCCGGACATCACGGACTTCGCGCGCGTCTACCAGGGCGTGGAGCCGCTGACGGAGCCGGTCCCGATCCAGCCGACGGCGCACTACGCGATGGGCGGGATCCCGACCGACATCAACGCCCGGGTCCTGCGCGACGAGGTCGACACCGTGGTGCCCGGGCTGTACGCGGCCGGGGAGTGCGCCTGCGTGAGCGTGCACGGGGCCAACCGCCTCGGCACGAACTCGCTCGTCGACCTGCTGGTGTTCGGGCGTCGGGCCGGCCGGCAGATGGCGGTTGACGTCCGCGGTGTCGACCGGCCGGACGTCGCGCCGGGCGCCGAGGAGCCGGTCCGGGCCGAGCTGGCGGCGATCCGCGGACGGGTGACCGGCGAGTCGGCCGCACGCATCCGGACCGAGCTGGCCGACGTGATGATGGACGACGTGGGCGTCTACCGCGACGCTACCACGCTGACCCGCGCCATCGCTCGCGTCCGCTCGCTTCGCGCCCGCCACGAGCGGGTGTGCGTGCAGGACAAGGGCAGGACCTTCAACACGGACCTGCTCGAGGCGCACGAGCTCGGATACCTGATCGACTGCGCCGAGACGACGGCGGTTGCGGCGCTGGCCCGGCAGGAGAGCCGCGGCGCGCATGCCCGCGAGGATTTCCCGGAGCGCGACGACACCAATTTCCTCCGCCACAGCCTCGCCTACCGATCCCCGGGCGGCCGTCCGACCCTCCGCTACAAGGACGTCGTCATCACCCGCTTCCAACCCAAGCCGCGCACTTACTGAGCCGAAGCCAGCATGCAGGTCGATCTCAGGATCCTCCGCTTCGACCCCGAGCGGGACGAGAAGCAGCACTGGGAGTCGTATGCCGTCGAGTGCGACCCGAAGATGGACCGGGTCCTGGACCTGCTGCACCGGGTGAAGTACGAGCTGGACGGCTCGCTCACGTTCCGCCGCTCGTGCGCCCACGGGGTATGCGGCTCGGACGCGATGCTGATCAACGGCCGCAACCGGCTTGCCTGCAAGATCCGGGTCGAGCAGCTCGGCAAGCGGCGGATCAGTGTGGCTCCGCTGCCCGGCCTGCCGGTCATCAAGGACCTGGTCGTCGACATGGACGGCTTCTTCGAGTCGTACCGCAGCGTGATGCCCTATCTCGTCACGGAAACGCCGGAGCCGCCGCGGGAGCGCAACCAGTCGCCGGAGGACCGGCTGCGCTACGACGACACCACGAAGTGCATCCTGTGCGCCGCATGCACGAGCTCGTGCCCATCGTTCTGGGCGGCTCCGGCGTACGTGGGGCCTGCCGCCATCGTCAACGCCCACCGCTTCATCTTCGACAGCCGCGACGAGGCGGCGAACGAGCGGCTCGACATCCTCGCCCAGGAGGACGGCGTCTGGCGCTGCCGAACCATCTTCAACTGCTCCGACGCGTGCCCACGGGGAATCCAGATCACGCAGGCGATCCTCGAGGTCTCGGCGGCGATCGGCGAACGGCGCGTGTAGCGGTGGGCCGCGATGAGCCGCCACTGTGGGAGGGGATCGAAGGACTCGATGACGCGCCGCCGCCGCGCGCCGAGGCAGCGGTCCCGGTCCCGGGACGTTCCTTCGTCGTCCGGACCGACGGGGCGGCCCGCGGCAACCCCGGCCCGGCATCGCTGGGCGCGGTCCTGATCGACGCCAGCCGCGCCGACGCCCGCGACCCGGCGGCCACGGGCGACGCGTCGATCTCCGAGTATCTCGGCGTCCAGACCAACAACGTCGCCGAGTACACCGGCGTCGTGCGCGCACTGGCGCTGGCCGAGCGGTTGGGCGCCGATGAGGTGGATCTGCTGCTCGATTCGAAGCTCATCGTCGAGCAGCTGGCCGGCCGCTGGCGGGTCAAGGACGCCAAGCTCGCCCCGCTGCACGCGGAGGCTCGGCGGTACCTGGCCGGGTTCCGGCGATGGACCGCTCGTCACGTGCCGCGGGCGCAGAACGGGGCCGCCGACGCGCTCGCCAACGAGGCGATCGATCGGGTTCGAGCCGGGGGCCCGGCCGCCCTCGAGCGGGTCGGCGGAACCGTCACCGGCCGGTGACCGTCAGGGCGCAGATGCGAGCCCTCTCGATGATCCTGCTTTCGGTTGCCGCCTGCTCGAGCGGGCCGTCCCTGTCACCACCGCCGGATCCGCCCGCGCTGGTCGGTGTCGAATGGCGGGTGGTTTCCGTGGCCGGTCGGGCACCGCAACCGGGTCATGACATCACGTTCACCCTCGATGCCGCCGGCCGGGGCGGAGGCGAGACGGGCTGCAACTCCTACGGCGGACGGTTCTCGGTGGAGGAAGGCCGCCTGGTGATGCACGAGCTTCAGTCCACGGCGGCCATGTGCGCCGACCCGGTGGCCGGCGGACTGGAGCGCGCGTTCCTCGAAACCTTCGAGTCGCGCCCGTTCATCGGCCTGGTTCCCGGGGAGCTCCGCCTCCGCGGTGATGCCGGAGAGGTTGTCCTCGTGCCGGCCGCAGGACCGTGACCGCCGTCCCGGCGGCAGCTCGGGTCATTCGTACGCCCGTTCTATTTCTGGTTTACCGGCGGCGTCGAGACCGGTAGAATGGTTCGCGTCAGCGAGGCGACCGGATGGCTGCGCGTCTCCGGGGTTCGCCCCGGGGCGTGAGGAAAGTCCGAGCTCCCCAGCGCAGGGTGGCGGGTAACGCCCGCCCGCCGCGAGGCGAGGACCAGTGCCACAGTGACGATGCCGCCGGTTCGCCGGCGGAGTGAAACGCGGCAAACTCCACCCGGAGCAAGGCCAAATAGGAGGGCGCAACCCGGTTCGCCGGGGGAGAGGTGCGCTGCCCAGCCCTCGGGTCGGCCGCTTGAGCCGTCGGGCAACCGCCGGCCTCAGATGGATGGCCATCGCCGTGGCCCAGGCCGCGGCACAGAACTCGGCTTACAGGCCGCCTCGCTGACGCCCGGATCGAACGCGGGCCGTTCGAACGGCGCCCGTGCGCTTCAACTCCCGCTCAGCCCGGGGCTGTCCTAGTCCTCGTCGAGGCGGAAGATGTGCGCGGCGGTGCAGGAGTTGCAGATCGGCGCCGCCGAGTCCAGATCGCCCAGCGGTGCGGGCACCCGCCGCTCCGGGTAGAGGCACTCGACGTCGAATACGCGCTCGCCGATCGCGTCCACCTGGATGATCCGGCGGAACGTGCATCGGCGGATGCGGTGGGGTGCCAACCGGTAGCCGTCGGGCTCGGCGGTCACGACTGGCAGGGGAAGGGCCATGGTGCGCTGGGGCCTCGCAGTTCCTCGGGTCGATCCCGGCCGACACGTGGCGGCGCAGACTAGCACTCGCCGGCGCGGGACGGCAACAGGCCAAACGTACTAGACTGCGCGCCGCTCGGCGTGGTCAACCAGCGTGGAGGGCTCGTGGCGGACCACCAGGAAACGGTTCGACCGGGAGATCGATCGGATTCGGCGACCCCGTGGCCCGGCGTGGCAGAGCGCGCGCGACCAGCTGGCCTCGAGCAGCGATCGCCCGATCCAGCCGCCTGCCCGTTCTTCCGGAGCGTGGACGCGGCCGGCTCGCTGCATCGACCGGTCGAGGGGGTGGATCCGGCCAACCGATGCGCCGCCGTCGGGGCTCCGCGGCCTCAATCGTCGCTCCAGCAGGAGCTCGTCTGCCTCACCCCGAGCCACGTCGACTGTCCGCGCTACGAGCGCGGGATGCTCACGATCGCCAGGATGACCCCGCCGCAAGCGGCGCGGGTGATGTCGCGTGCCACCCTGGCGGCCCTTGCCATCCTGGCAATCTCCGCGTCGGCGTCGCTGGCGTTCGTGATCGCTCGTGGCGGCCTGGCGCTGCCGCAAGGCCCCGCCGCCAGCGAGCCTCTCGCCGCCGCATCGTCGGGCGCGCTCGTGGGCGCGGCTTCGGGGCCGGCCAGCGCCAGGCCGTCGGCCGCGCCGACGGCCACCACGACCGCCCGTCCGACGGTGCAGGCGACGGTCAGTCCGTCCCGGGGAGCTACGCCGACGGCCGCGCCGACGCCCACGCTGCCCCCGGCGGCGACACCCGTGCCGCCCGAACCGACCGTCCGGCCCACCGTGCCCCCGACTCGGGCCCCCGTGATCACGCCGCGGCCAGTCAGCGACCGCTACGCGCTGCTTTCCCCGTGCTCGAGCCAGCCCGACTGCTGGGTCTACACGATCCGGACCGGGGACAACCTGTTCAGCATCGGCAACTACTTCGGCCACTCGCTCGAGACCATCTACCGGCTGAACCCGTGGACGCGAACGACGCCTCTCCGCGCGGGCCAGGCGCTCGTGCTGCCACCGCCGACGCGCTGACCGCCCGCCTGCGCTCGAATCAGGTGGTCCTGAGGAACTCCAGGTAGCCGAGCTCGCCGGGCGACCGGCCGGCGATTCCCAGCAGCGTGGCCGCATCCGCCTGCTGTTGCGCGGCATGCATGACGATGTGGACGAGGTACTGCCACAGGGGCCGGCTGTCGCTGGTCAGAGCGGACTGGACGGGTGCCGCGAGCTCGTCGTCGGTGAGGGCGTCGAGCCAGGCGCGCATGTGCGCTTCATCGCGACGCCAGTGCTCGCGGATCGAGGCGACGTCCGGGTAGTCCTCGGGGCGAAGCTCCGCCTCGTCATCGCTCAGGCCGCCCTGGAGGTTGAGTCGCCTGCTCCACTCCACGTCGAGCTCGTGGACGAGGGTGGCCCGCAGGTCACGCGTGGTCACCGTCGCCGGCGCGGCCAACTCGGCGACCGTCAGCCCTTCAGCGGCGTCCAGGATCCGCCCGCTGACCCAGTACATGTAGTCGAACAGGCTGTGGACGTCGGACGTGCGCATCGGCGGGCCCCTCGATAGCCGGTCCGGGCGCTCATGCGGGTCTCGCTGGGCCTGACCGGACCGTTGGCGGCTCCTCAGGGTAGCGGCAGGCCCCCAGGTCGCGGCGCCACGCCGGTGGCCATGCGTCCTGATCGCTGGAGGTCAAAGGATCTGAACGGCGCGGCGGGAGAGCCGGCCTCCGCCGTGGAAATCAAGCGCCGCACATCGCGCGGCAGGACGAGCTGGTCAGCGAGTCACCTCGAACACGAGCCACAGGCTTTCGGTGAGCGTGTCGAGCTGCATTGCGTAGCACCCGGCCGACGGAGGGCGGAGGTAGCCGACGAAGAGCCGCCAGCCGGGCGGCTGACCGGGGGTGTGTTCGTATGAGTGGATCGGGAGTTGCAGCTGCCGTGCCGGATCGGAGCCGTCGCCGAACCGAAGATCGCCGGGCGCATCGATCCGGCCGCCGCGCACGAGGATCGGGCCGAGTTCGGTCGGGGCCGCAACCCAGGCGTTCTTGACAAACCAGAAGCCGCCGCTCTGCCGACTGCCCCCGATGCTGAGCCTGCCCCCGGCTGCCAGATAGACCGGGCCATCCCCGCGCGCACCGGGCATGAATGGAACGGCTTCTGTCGAGGGGGTCACCGAGCAGTCGGCCGACCCGCCGGCCGGCAGCTGGAGTGGCCGCTCGAGCTGAGCGAACGCGTCCTCGATCGGCCTCGCCTCGAAGATCACGATCGAGATGTGCCCGCCGCTATCGATCTCGAGCCCGTAGCAGCCGGCGCCCTTGACCCGCACCGGGGTCGTGGCCAGCAGCAAGCGACCGTCGAACGTCGTGGCTGGGGCGCTGGACCGGATCCGGAGCTCTTTCAGCGGGTCGGCGGCGTCGGCGAACCCAAGCTCATCCGCGCCGTCAAGACCGGCACCACGGACCAGCACCTCACCCGTGAACCCAGGCTCGGCGGTCCACAGGATGTCGATCGCCTTCCAGCGACCGCCCGGGGTGGCCTCGAAGAACACCCTGCCCGCCGAGCTCGCGAGCGCCAAGCGGACCGGTCCGTCGCCGAACAGAACGGACTGGCCGGTACCCGACGCGGTCGGCTGGCTCACGGGACAGGGCTGACCTGCGGTGATGACCGGCAGTTGGAGGGAACCCGAGGCTGCGGGAGGTAGGCTCGAACCGACGCGGGCCGACGGCCCAAACACGAGCGACGACGCAAGGACGCCAATCGCCACCACGACAGAAAGGGCGATCACGCCGGCCAGAGCCAGGCTCGGCCAACGGCGGCTCCGTCGGCGTCGGATGGCGGCAACGACATCGGCGTCGGCCGGCCGGTTGCGGACGCGCCGCTCCGCTTCACGGGTGAGGAAGGCCGCGATCTCGCCGTCGAAGAAGCGCTCCGGACCAGTCGTGTCAGTGCTCTTCATGAGAACCTCCCAGGACCCTCCGCAGGCGGCCACGCGCGAGGCGAAGACGAGATCGGGCGGTCTCGAGCGGCACGCCCGACAACTCCGCCGTCTCGGCGACCGAGTAGCCGGCGTAGTGATGGAGAACGAGCGCAGCCCGCTGCTCGACCGAGAGGTCATGCAGAGCCGCTCGGAGGTCGAGGTCCCGACCGCCCTCCGGCGAGGATCCAACCGCGATCTCGCGCGGCGCTGCCAGCCAGCGCCCGAGCAGGCCACGTCGACGGCGTTCCAGGCGGATCGCCTCGCGCACGACGATGCGGTGGAGCCAGGCCGGGAGCCTGCCCGGGTCGTGGAGGTCCTGACCGTGGCGCCACGCCCGCTCGAGCGCGACCTGGACCGCGTCCTCCCCATCGGCCCGGTCGGCACAGATCAGGACGGCGACACGGAGCAGCCGCTCGTAGTTCTCGGCGACCAGTTCCTCGAGTGTTGGGGCGGTCGTCGCGTGGCGTCGTCCGAGGCCGGCTCGCTCCACCATCACACTCTCTTGACCCGCTGACTCGCCGAATCGGGTCATTCCCATCGGAGGCGAGGGCGGTAGGTCGTCAAAGTCGACCGCGGAGGCGCCCCGTGTCAATGAGGGCGATCCCGTTCACTTCTCCAGGATCTGAAGTGACTCGACGGTCGCGGCGTCCAGCCGTTTCTAGGACCGACAGCCATCGAGCGGGCGGCGCCCTGCACCGTATCGCCGCACGGGAACCATGCCTGAACGGGCGTTGTACGTTGCTCGTCATGGGGCGTACGGCGGTTCGAGTCCTGGTGGGCCTCGGCTTGCTCGCGGGGACGCTTGCGACGGCCACCACGGCACGGGCGGCTGGAGAAGTTGTGGTGTCCGCATCGCCATCGGAGGTGCGGGTCGGCCAGCCGCTCGAGATCCTGGTTCGCACGTTCGTCCCGATCCAGCGAGAAGGCACGCTTGCGGTGCCGGATCCCCGCGAGCCATATCCGGGACCGTCGGGCCTCTACAACGTGCTTTACCCGTGGGAGGACTACCCATTCGACGTCGTCGCGCAGCACGAGGACGGAACTGAGCTCCCTGTGACGCTCGCGCGAGACCCGTCCGACTCGACCCTCTGGCGCGGGGTCGTGTCCCTGCCGAAGCCCGGGATGTGGACCATCTGGGTGCGCAACTTCCCAGACAAGGGACCCGGTTCGACCACTGCGGTCAAGGCCGAGGCTGGCCCGCCCGCCTCCATTGAGCCAACCTCAGGCTCGACGACGACAGCGGCGCGTTCGATCGACGCCGGCCCAGCCGCGCTCATCGGCGCGCTGATCGGACTGCTCGGCGGCTTGGTCATCGCGCGTCAGTGGGGACGACGCCTCCCGTCCTGAGGCAGCACGGCTCGGTCTCCATTGGCCGAGCGCATCGGCTGTCCATTGGCCGGTCGCGAGTGCGAGCGGCCGCCCCTGTCAAGGGACAGGGGAATCTGGACGGCCACGGTCACGAGCCTTGGACGCCGGCGGACGTAGAACTTGGACAGTGACGGTCACGAGATCTGGACGGGCCCGCCGGCGGCCTCCGAAGCTGACCGCTGGCACCCACCGAAACTCCCGCAGGAGGAGGTCGACAATCGGCGTTTCTGCGGATCGTTCACTGCGATGGCGCGGAACATCGGCCCGCGGCTGCTCGTCAGGGTCCTGATGCGCGCCATCGTCGCGACGGTGCTCTTTGGCCTCGCCGCCGCCTGCTCGCCCGCGCCGGTTCCGACGGCCACGCCCTCCGCTGCCCAAACTGCCCCGGCGTCAGCCTCGCCGCCGTCCGTCACGGCGGCTCCTTCGTCCTCGCCGGAGCCGGCTGCCTGGCTCCCACCCTGGGCTGGTCCTGCGACGCCCGTGGAGGTCGTCACACGCTTCGTGCTCCCGTTTTGCGGCGTCGAGGAGGGCGGCTTTGCTGGATTGATCGACGCTGAGGTCCGGGGTTGCTTCGTCGCCGCACTTCGAGACGGCACGGCCGCCGAGTTCGCGAGTATCCGCTCGACCCGCGAGGGCGATCCGATTGCGACCATCACCCGAGCCCTACGCGGCGGCGGGCTCGAGATCCTCGTCGACAGCACGCAGGACGCCTTTGGTGCCCGCGTCTGGACCCGGACGATCTGCCGCGGTTTCGTCGAGGATCAGGAGTTCGGCTTTGTCCGAGACGGGTGCGACGAAGGGGTTGTCATCCGGTAGGTCGGGCAAACCGCGGTCGCCTGGTCGCTGCGGGCCGGCGCATCGGAAGCCCAGCGATCGGCGTCCAGGTGTCGTCACGTCTCGCCGCGCATCGCCCGCGCAGAGAACGGTCAGGCATCCCCCGCGTGGAGCGGCGTCACGCCCCGGCCCTCGATCGCTTCGGCCAGCCGATGCGAGCGACCCTCAGTCACGATGACGTGGGCGTGGTGGAGGAGCCGGTCGACGGCCGCCGTCGCGAGACCCTTCGGGAAGATCGAGTCGAAGCGGGCTGGGTGAAGGTTCGAGGTCAGGATCAGCGAGCGGCGCTCGTAGGCGGCATCGACGAGCCGGTAGAGCGCCTCGGCCTCGTCGGCACCGGCGGGCAGGAGTAGGGTCGGCGGCAAGGCGCCGTGCGGCCTCTCAGCCGTCGGTTTCCTCGCCGCCGCCCTCCGAACCGGACGTGCGCGTTCCCGCGCATCCGGCTCTCCACGAACACGTGGAGCAGGCGTCGATCACACGAACGCCTCAACGAGCCAGCCGAGGAACGCCGGATCGTCGTGGGACGTGCGCCGGAAGCGCGCGCCAGTCGGATCGAGCGTCGCCTCGTTCCATGGGGTCGAGATCCGCCCGCCCCGGAAGCGGTAGCGCTCGACGCGCATCGCCGCCGGGTTGTAGAGCGTTCGTCCCCCGGCCTGGATGCCGACCGGGCCGGGATGGCGCCGCCGGAACTGCTTCCACGTCAGGCGCGGGTGCTTCTTGCGAAGCCAGCGGACGACCCGCCAGTAGGCATACCAGCCGACATAGGCGAGGGTCCGCTTCGCCGCGGCGTAGCGGAAGTAGGCCGCCCAGCCCCGAAGGACCGAGTTGAGCAGACGGAGCACCTCGGACGGCTCGATCCAGATCGTGGATCGGCCCGTGAGGGCCTTCACCCGTCGCTTGATCGAGGCCAGGGCCTCGGCCGAGACGAGGGTGTAGACGTAGCGCTTGCGTCCCTTCGGCTTGCGGACAATCCGCTGGCCGAGGAACGTGAAGCCCGCGTCGATGTGGGTGAGCCCGGTCTTCTCGGGCTTGAGAGCAAGCCCGATCGACGCGACGCGCTCGGAGAGCTCCCCGAGGAGCGCTTCGGCCTGCGCCTGCGTCCACTTGACGAGGACGACGAGGTCGTCGGCGAACCGGACCAGCCGGTACGTCGGGCGACCCGTGCGGTGCAGGTAGCCGCGCTGGCTCGGATAGCGATTCACCGCCGCCCAGTCCGCCGCGTAGCGACGGTCGAGGGCGGTGAGCGCGATGTTCGCCAACAGGGGCGAGACAATCCCGCCCTGGGGCGTGCCCGTGACGGTCCGCTCGAGGCGTCCAGTCTCCCGCATCACCCCGGCTCGAAGGAACGCGCGGACGAGCGTCAGGACGCGACGATCCCCGATCCGGCGCTCGACCTCGGCCATCAGCTGGCCGTGGTCGATCCGGTCGAAGCACGCCTCGATGTCCGCCTCGACGACCCACTCGTAGGCCGAGGGGTCTTGGGCGAAGTGGACGATCTCGGCGATCGCGTCCTGAGCCCGCCGGGCGGGCCGATAGCCGTAGGAGGACGGGTAGAAGTCAGCCTCGAAGATCGGCTCCATGACGAGCTTGAGGGCCATTTGGACGACCCGATCCTTGAGCGTTGGGATACCCAGGTAGCGGAGCTTGCCGCCCCGCTTTGGGATCGCCCGCTCGCGGACCGGGCTCGGCCGGAAGCGACCACCTTTCAGCTCGCTCCGCAGCTCCCGAAGGAACCGCTCCACGCCGAGCCTGCGCTCGATGTGGTAGCGAGTCGTGGCGTCGATCCCGGCCGTCCTCGACCCTCGGTTCTGGCTCACCCGCGACCAAGCCACCACCAAGGTGGCCTCGTCGCAGACGAGGTTCCACAGATCGCGGAACCTCCGTTCGGCGTCAGCCGACGCCCAGTCGTGCAGCTTGCGCTGGACGTGGAGTACCCGATCCCGAGCCTCACCGAGGTCCGGGCTCGGCGCGCTGGTGTTCACCGGCGACCTTCTCCCATCCAACGAACCTGCGTGTTCGCTGCCGCCCTTCCCCATGTGACCGGCTTTCCCGGCCTCGGAGTACTGCGGCGGCTCCGCCACGCCCCGGCGGCAACAGCGGACGGTGCACCTGCCCTGAGCCCGGTCACCCGGACCCGGCGGGCACCGCCGGGGCGCTTCCCACGTTCACCATTCACCGGTCGGCAGGATCGGTGCCCAGCTTTACCCCTGTGGCATCGCCAGCCGGCACCGCAACTGGCCGGCTGGCCTCGCTCGCCCGATCGGACGACGAACGAACGAGACGGCCTCCATCGGCTATGGAGGACCGAGCGCCACGACCGCCCACAGCCGCGGGATTCGGGGCGGGTGACGAATCGAGGGGCGTCAAGCACTGGTTCGGTTTCCCTGCACCTGTCTGCCCTGCTTGCGGACCCGGCCCACCCGCGGTGGACCGGTCCTACGTTGTCGGGGCTGCTCCCGTCCGGCTCCTCACCTCAGGAGACGGACTGCCCCCAGCTTCTCCCAGCCGTTGCGGCGGCCGGGGGTGGGCCACGCTGCCCACCCGGTGAAATGGCGCCTCGTGGCGCACGGCCGATGTCGTCGACGATGATCAGCTCCGAGCGGACGATCCGCTCGACGACCTTGCCGGTCGAGGCGTCGATCCGCGAGCGGGCGATCGTCGCCGTGAGCGACTCGAGGGTGAACCAGCTGACCCGGAGGTCGCGATCGATCGCGGCATGCGCGATCGCCTCGGCGAAGATGCTCTTGCCGGTCCCCGACGGGCCGACGAGGACGAGGTTCTCGGCCCGCCCGATCCAGTCGAGGGTGCGGAGGGCCCACTGGGCCTCACCGGGGATCGCCGAGGCCTTCGGGTCCCAGGCGTCGAACGTCTTGCCCGATGGCAGGCGGGCCGCCTTGCGATGGATCTCGCGGGTCGAGCGGTCTCGGCCGGCCGCCTCTTCGGCGAGCAGGATCTTGAGGACCTGGGCATAGTCCCAGCCCTCCTCGCGGGCCCGAGCGAGAACCGCCGGCCCGGCCTCCCGGAAGTAGCGCAGCCGGAGGCGATGAAGAAGCCGCGCCACGTCGAGCGGCAGCGGGGCGGGCTCGACGGGATGCAGCCGGGGTGGCAGGTCGCGCCAGCGGGCGAACTCGTCGCTCGCCTCGGCACCCTGGAGGCGACCGCGTGTCTCATACGGGTCGTGGGCCGGCCCATGGGGGCTCACCGACCGACGAGCTCCCAAGCCGACGTCCCAGGCTGGAGCGTGTCGTCGTCAGCAGCGCCCTCAAGCGGCTCCGTCGAGCGGTCGCCCATGAGCCGCAGGTGGTCGATGATCGACTCGAGGTCGCCGTCGGCGAAGCGTCCGGCTTCGGCCGCCAGCCCGAGGGCTCGATCGACCTGTCCCGGGTCGACGAGCGTTGCGAGCTCGGTCGCGCGGCGGATCTTGGTCCGGATCCGCTCGGCGCCCGACGCCGCGGCGAGGATGAGCCAGCGTTCGGCACCGTCGCCGAGCTCGAGGAAGGCCGCCTCGGCAGGGCTGGCGGCTCTGGGTCGCGGATGGAGCGGGTCGGTCGTCCGCTCCGGGTAGTGAGCGGGATCGATCCGTGGGTTGCCGGGGGTCGTCAGCCGATGTCGGGCGACCTCGCGAGCGCCTCCCGCAGCCATGTGGGTGACGACGAGCTCGTCCCCGGCGACCCGGACCCAGACTCGCTCGCCGACGAGCTGGTGGGGCACCGAGTAGCGGGCCGAGCCATAGCGGACCGTCGCCTCGTCGTCGACGACCCGCGTCACGCCAAAGGCGATCGTGTACGGCTCGTCTGGCAGCGGGTGGAGTCGGCGACGTTCCTCGGCCAGGAGCTCGATCGGCGGCCGCCTGGTCTCCCGATGCTCGCGAGCGTTCACGTGGTCGCAGAAGGCGTCGCAGGCGGCTCGGAGCTCGGCGAACGTCTCGTACGCTGGCAGCAGGTTCGCCTCGGTCGGGACGAGATCTGCCTTGGAGATCTTGACCGTGCTCTCCGAGCCACCCTTGGACGCCGGGTCAGCCGGGACGCAGGCGTGGACCTGGAGTCCGTAATGGCGGCCGGCGGCGACGAGCACCGGGTGCTTGACCGCGATCCCGGCGACCCGGTCGATCGTCACGGTCCGCTCGTTGTCGGTCAGCGCATACGTCGGGCTGCCGCCGAACCGGCGGAGCGTCTCGTCGAGGCAGGCGATGACCGTCGGCATCGTCCGATCCCACGTCGGGATGACGACCCGGAACCTCGACCAGGCGAACCAGGCGCACCAGAGCAGCGTGTCGCGGCCGCCGATCCGAGGGCCCTTGCCCCAGTCGAACTGGAGCCACATCCCTGGCTCCGGGATCCAGGGACGGAAGACCCGCCGATGGCCGGCGGCGTACGCCTTCTTGACTTGGGCGACGGCGCGTCGCGTCGTCCGCTCCGAGCCGCCGAAGCCGAGCGCCCGGAGCTTGTCGTGGACGACATCGGCCCGGACTCGACCGTGCGAGCGCTCGACCCACTCCTCGATCTTGGCCAGATACGGGTCGACGACCTGATCGCGCCGCGCCGATCGACCGGTCGGCAGTCGGCCGGTCTCGCGCAGGCGGACATAGCGGGCGACCGTCATCGGCGAGCAGCCGGCCAGGCGAGCCGCGTCGCGCAGACTGCCCATCAGGTCGAACGCCTCGAGGATCTCCACGACATCTCCGGCAGACTTCACCACGTCCCTCCTGGGTTCCCTGGGGTTCCACAGCACCCTCAGTGAACCGGGGAGGGACGTTCAGCTCACGGCGCCATCAGCGCTGTGCGGCGAGCCCGTCCAGATTTCGTGGCCGCCAGCGTTCAGATCTCGTGGCCGTCAGCGTCCGGGTTCGTGTCCGCCTCCGTCCAGATTCGCATGGCCGCTGGCAGCCCCCGTGGATTCCCCGCAAATCGTCCATTGACGGGGACCGTTCGGGCGCTAGAATGCCCGCAAGTGGTGCAAAGTGGTGAGAAGTGGGGAGCCCTACCCGGCTCCCGGTCCCGCCAGCTGGCCACATGACACCGGCGATGCCGACGGGATGACGGACTCGCCGCACTAGCAGGGATCTACCCAGGTGTTCACCGGCGAGTACCGGCACTCGGTGGACGACAAGGGACGGATCGCCGTCCCGTCGAAATTCCGCCCGCAGCTCGCGGCTGGAGCCGTCGTCTCCCGCTGGCTCGACGACTGCCTCGCGATCCACACCAGGGAGGGATGGGACGCCTTGTCGGCCAAGGTCGCTGGGCTGCCGATCACGGATCGCCCGTCGCGCCTCTTCCAGCGCTTCATCTTCGCCAGTGCCTTCGAGTTCGAGCTGGACCGTCAGGGCCGCGTGGTCCTGCCGGCGCGGCTGCGGGAGAGCGCCGGTCTCGCGGACGAGGCCGTGATCGTCGGCTCGCGCGACCACGCGGAGATCTGGTCGCCGGCGAACTGGGACGACTACAAGCGCGAGCTGGAGGACCCCGACTCCCTCGCGCAGGCCCTCGATGGCCTCGGGATCTAGGGGAACCATATGCGCTCTCAGGGTCCGCTCGGGATCCGTCGTTCGGTTGGTGGAGGAGAGATGGAGCCTGGGCACCTGCCGGTGCTGGCGGAGGAGGTCGTGACCATGCTCGCGCCTGCGCCCGGCAGTCTCCAGATCGACGCCACGCTGGGCGGCGGTGGGCACACCGAGCGGATCCTGGGGGCGACCGATCCTGATGGCCGCCTCCTCGGGCTCGACGCCGATGGGGCGGCCATCGCCAGGGTCGATCGCCTCCTCCGTCCCCGGTTCGGAGACCGCCTCGTCCTCCGCCAGTCGAACTTCCGGGCGCTCGGCCACGTGGCGCCGAGGGCGGGCTTCGGCGCCGTCGACGGCTGCCTGTTCGACCTGGGCCTGTCGAGCTTCCAGCTCGGCGACGCCGAGCGGGGCTTCGGCATCCGCACCGGCGGGCCGCTCGACATGCGCTTCGACGCGAGGCGCGGGGTACCGGCGGCGGAGCTGGTCGCCAGCCTCGACGCCGCCGAGCTGACGGCCCTGTTCCGCCGCTATGGCGAGGAGCCGCACGCGCCCCGGATCGCGCGGGCGATCGTCGCCGAGCGGGCCGTGTCCCCGATCCGGACGGCGGAGGAGCTGGCCGGCCTGGTCGAGCGCGTCGCGCCGCGGACGCCGCCCGGCCGCCGGCGGATCCACCCGGCGACCCGGATCTTCCAGGCGCTCCGGATCGCGGTGAACGAGGAGCTCGACGCGCTCGAGGACGGTCTCACCGCGGCGCTCGACCTGCTCCGACCCGGTGGCCGGCTGGTCGTCCTGAGCTACCACTCACTCGAGGACCGGATCGTCAAGCGCTTCTTCCAGGCCGAGCGGCGCGGCTGCGTCTGCCCGCCGGAGGTGCCGGTCTGCGTGTGTGGCCGGAGCCCCCGCCTTCGTCTCGTGACCCGCCGCTCGGTGACGCCGAGCCCAACGGAGATCGCCGCCAACCCGCGTGCCCGGAGTGCGCGGCTTCGGGCTGCCGAGCGGCTCGCCGCCTGACAGCGCCCGGAGGTCGACCCACACCACCGCCGGAAGTGCCGGTGGAGCAAGCCCAGCAGGACTGGATCGGACCGAGGAGGAGCACCGTGAGCAATCGTCATCAGAACAGCCGCCGCAAGTCCTATGGCCGGCGCCAGCACGAGCTGCGGGAGCGAACCGAGCGCCGCAACGAGCCGGACGACAGCCCGCTGGCCTGGGGCGAAGGCAACCAGGCCATGGGGATGGATCGCGTCGCGTTCGTCGACGGGCGTGGGTCCGGGTTGCGCTTCGCGCTGGGCGACTGATGGCCGTCTACCAGGGGGCGCGCCCGCGCTCGATCCTGCTGTCGCCGAAGGGTCGGTCCGTCGATGCGCCGGCGCTGCCGCGACGCCGGGTCAAGGCCGCGGGCGCGACCCGCGCCCGCCAGCGGAGCAACCACAGCTCGTTCCTGATCGGCGGCATCGTGCTTGCCTTCCTGCTCGCCTTCTTCTCCCTGGCGCAGACCGTCGCCGTATCGGCCACGAGCTACGACCAGGCACGACTGGACGTCGACGGGGAACGGCTGCTGTCGCGGCTGCGGGACGTCCAATCCGACCTGAACCGGCTCGGACGCGAGCCGGCGATCCGCAAGCAGGCGATCGACCTGGGCCTCGGTCAGCTCGGCGACCCCGTCATCGTCCCGGCGCGCTAGTCGATCGGGCGACCGATGCTGGGCCGGACCGACTCCCGCGGCCGCCTGATCCTGCTTCTGGTCGTCTTCGTGGTCGCCTCGACGGCCATCGTCGGCCGGCTCGGGTGGTGGCAGATCGTTCGCCGCGAGGCGCTCGCCGCGGAGGCGGAGCGGCAGACCTCGGTTCGGACGGAGGAACCGGTCCGGCGCGGCTCGATCTACGACCGCACCGGGGTGGTCGCGCTGGCGACGACGATCCAGCGCGACCGTCTGGCCGTCGCCGCGGATCAGCTCGACCCGGCTCAGCGACGGGAGGTGGCGGCCCTGCTGACGGAGATCCTGAGGCTGGATGCCCCGAAGGCCAAGGCGCTGACCGACCGGCTCCGTGCGGCCCGACCGTACGTCATCCTGGCGCGCAATCTCGCGCCGGACGTGTCGCAACGAGTCCGCGACGCCATGCTCGCCGGCAGGCTGCCCCACGTGACCCTCGAGCCGGAGCACGTGCGCACGTACCCGCAGGCCGGCGGCGGGACCGATTCGACGCTGGCGGCCCACCTGATCGGCTTCGTCAACCGGGAGGGGAGGGGGCAGTACGGCGTCGAGCAGTACTACCAGGATCTCCTGGCGGGATCGCCGCGCGTGCTCCTGGCACAGCGCGATGCCAACAACCGCCCGATCCCCGAGACCGCCACGGTGGCCGAGGGAGGCGCGCCCGGGGCCGATATCCGGCTGACGATCGACGCCGGCCTCCAGCTGGCCGTGGAGCAGGAGCTCATGGCCTCCTGGGTGGCGGACGAGGCGGTCAAGATCTCGGCCGTCGTGATGGACCCCTACACGGGCGAGATCTACGCGCAGGCCACGTACCCGTCCTACGACGCCAACGACTACCGGGCGATCGCAGCCGAGGATCCGAGCCGGTTCATCGACCCCGTCGTGAGCGAGGTGTACGAGCCGGGCTCCGTCTTCAAGATGTTCACCGCACTGGCCGCGCTGGAGCAGGGGACCGTCACGAAATCGACCCGGCTCGAGGACGTCGGCACCCTCCGGCTCGATGGCGGCCGCACCAAGATCGACAACGCCAACCGCAAGGGCATGGGCTGGATGTCCTTCGAGGACGCGGTCGCGTGGTCGCGCAACGTGGTCGCCGCCAAGGTCGCCCTGGGGCTGGGGGAGTCGACCCGCGAGAGCTCGGCCATCCTCCACGCGGCATGGACGAAGGTGGGTTTCGGGGCCCTCACCGGGATCGACGTTGCGGGCGAGATCGCCGGTCTCGTCAGCGACCCCACGATCGAGACATGGCGCGAGATCGACCTGGCGAACGGGTCGTTCGGCCAGGGTGTCGCCGTCACGCCGATCCAGCTGGCGACCGGCTTCGCGGCCCTCATGAACGGTGGCCGGCTGGTCCGGCCGCACGTCGTCAAGGCGATCGGCGCGGACGAGGTCGCCGCCGCGCCGCGGGCGGAGGTCATGGACCCGGCCGTCTCCCGCACCCTGGTCGGAATGATGAACCACGTCCTGACCGAAGTTCCCTTCTATGGCGACCGGACGCTGATCCCGGGCTACTTCGTGGGTGGCAAGACCGGCACCGCGCAGATCTGGGACGCCAAGGCCAGGAACTGGAAGAAGGACCTCTTCAACTACTCGTTCGTCGGCTACGTGGGCCGGCAGGAGGGTGTCCCGGAGCTGGTCGTCGCGGTTCGGATCAACGAGGCGCGGCCATCGGTCATCAAGGTCGGACAGATCGAGCTGCCGGTGATGTCCTTCGAGCTCTTCCGGCGGATCGCCACCAACGCGATCACCACGCCCGGTCTGCTGCCTGCGCTGCCGCGCGACGACCTGCCCCCGCCGCCCGGTCCCAGCCCCAGCCTCGGGCCGCTCGCCGCCGACCAGTGACCGGTGGCTGTGCGACACTGGCCGCCGTGACCGACGTCGAGCCGTCACCCCTGCGCCCCGGGGACGGGCCCGCTCCGGCGTTCACGGCCGAGGAGCTGAGCCGCATCACCGGGGGCCGGCTGGTCTCCGTCTCGAACCGCCCCGTCCGCGGCGCGGCGGTCGACTCCCGACTCGTCCTTCCCGGCCAGCTGTTCGTGGCCCTGCCGGGCGAGCGGACCGACGGCCACGGCTTCCTGGAAGAAGCCGTGGAGCAGGGCGCCTCCGCACTCCTCGTGACGCGGCCGCCAAGCGACCCGCAGGCCCTCGGCGACGTGACCATCGTGCGCGTGGCGGACGGCGTGGCGGCACTCCAGGCGCTCGCCGCGGCATGGCGCCGCCGCTTCGACCCACTCGTCGTCGGGGTCACCGGGAGCATCGCCAAGACGTCGAGCAAGGAAGCGGCGGCGGCGGTGCTGGGTGGGCGATACCGGACCCTCCGCAGCCCCGGCAACCAGAACAACGAGATCGGTCTGCCCTTGACGGTCCTCTCGCTGGGACCGGACCACCAGGCGGCCGTCCTCGAGATGGGCATGTACGTCGGCGGCGAGATCCGAGAGCTGGCCCGGATCGCCCGCCCGCAGATCGGGATCGTGACCGCCGTTGAGCCGGTCCACCTGTCGCGCATCGGCAGCGTCGAGGCAATCGAGGAGGCCAAGGGCGAGCTGGTCGAGGCACTGCCCGCGGACGGGCGGGCGATCCTCAACGCGGACGACCCCCGGGTGCGTCGCATGAGCGCCCGGACGGCGGCCCCGGCCCTGACCTACGGGTTCGCCGAGGACGCCGACGTCGGCGCCGAGGACGTGGCCTCCCGGGGCGTCGCGGGCATGCGGTTCACGCTTCGATCCGCGGGCCGGCGCGTCGTCGTCTCGATCCCGACGCTCGGCCGGCTGGCCGTTCACAACGCGCTGGCCGGCGCGGCCGCCGGCATCGCCGCCGGGATCGACCTCGAGACCATCGGCCGCGTGCTGGCCGGCGGCTGGTCCGCGCCGCACCGGGGGCAGCTCCACCGCGCCGGCGGCGTCACCCTCGTCGACGACTCGTACAACGCCTCGCCGGCGTCGGTCCGCGCGGCGCTCGAGCTGCTGGCGGGGCTGCCCGGGCGGCGGGTCGTGGTCCTCGGCACCATGCTCGAGCTGGGCGAGGGGCACGCGATTGGGCACCGCGACGTCGGCGCGGCGGCGGCCGCGGTGGCGGAGCTGCTGGTGGTGGTCGGCGCCGAGGCCCGCGAGATCGCGGCGGGCGCGCGTGAGGCCGGCCTCCCGGAGGACCGCGTGCTCGAGGCGCCGGATCGCGAGGCGGCCCTCGACCTGCTGCTGCCGCGGCTGCGCGAGGGCGACGTCGTGCTGGTCAAGGCCTCGCGCGGGATCGCGCTCGATCTGCTGGTCGACGAGCTCCGCGAGGAGCTCGACGAGTCACCGACGACGGCCCGCGCGGCCGCGGCCGCACGACCGGACCGCGGATGATCCTCGAGCTGATCCAGGGCCTGCTCCTGGCCTTCGCCATCGTCGTGATCCTCATGCCCCCCTACATCCGCCTCCTCCGGTTCGTGGGGATGGGCAAGCGGATCCGCGAGGAGGGGCCGGAGACGCACCTCATCAAGCAGGGCACGCCGACGATGGGCGGGCTGCTCGTGATCGCGGTCGTCGTCACGCTGTTTGTCCTGCTGCGAACGCCGGAGCGCGGCGTCGTCGCGCCGCTGGCGGCGCTGGCGTTCGTCGGCATCCTGGGCGGGTTCGACGACTACCTCAACGCGAAGACCGGAGAGGGGATCCGCGCCCGGCAGAAGATGCTCTGGCTCGTCGTCGTGGCCGGCGTCGCGGCGTTCCAGATCCAGGGGACCTACGCGATCACCGGGATCCGCGTTCCCTTCATCGGCGAGGTGACCATCGAGCCGTGGGCCTACGTGGTCCTGGCGGCCTTCGCGATCGTGGCCGCCAGCAACGGCGTCAACATCACCGACGGGCTCGACGGCCTCGCGGGCGGGACCCTCGTCTTCGCGTACGTCGCGTTCCTGCTGATCGCCCTGCTCAACCAGGTGCCGCTCGGCGACGGGAGGTTCGGCAACCAGCCCAACATCGCGTTCCTGTGTGCGCTGATCATCGGCGCCCTGCTGGGGTTCCTGTGGTTCAACGTCCACCCGGCCCAGATCATCATGGGCGACTCCGGCTCGCTGTCGCTGGGCGCCACGCTGGCGGTCATCGCGCTGATCACCGGGCAGCTGTTCGTCCTGCCGCTGATCGGGCTGATCTTCGTGGTCGAGACGGGATCGGTCATCGTCCAGGTCGCCTACTTCAAGCTGACCGGCGGACGGCGGATCTTCCGGATGTCGCCGATTCACCACCACTTCGAGCTGGGCGGCTGGGACGAGGAGAAGATCACGCTCCGGTTCTGGATCGTTGCCATCCTGTCCGGCCTGCTTGGCGTCACGCTGTTCCTGTCCTCGATCAACCGACTGGCGTGAGCGCGACGATGGCGGCGACCGGCCGGCCCCTCGACCCGGACGTGCTGACGCTCGACGGCGTTCGCGGCGGTGCCCTGCGCGACCGGCCCGTCACCGTCCTGGGCCTGGCGAGGAGCGGCATCGCGCTGACCCGCTTCCTGGTCGACGCCGGGGCCCGGGTGACGGTCTACGACGGCCGTCCGGCCGCCGAGCTGGCGGAGGCGATCGCGGCCCTCGGCGATCGCGGGGTGCGGCTGCTCCTCGGGCCGGAGGTCGATTCCGCGGCGGCCTGGCGCGGGGCCGACCTCGTCACGACCTCGCCCTCGATCAATCCGGACTACCCGACCACCGAGCCGCGCCTGCGCGCCGAGCTGCAGGCGCTCGTGGACGCGCGCCGGGCCGGCGACCCGGCCGCGCCGGCGATCGTCTCCGAGCCGGACCTGTTCCTGCGGCTCTGCCCGGCGCCGACGGTCGGCGTGACCGGCACGAAGGGCAAGACGACGACGTCGGCGCTGGCCGCGTCGCTCCTCGCCGGCAGCTCGGCCCATCCGGTCGTCCTCGGCGGGAACATCGGCATCCCGCTCGTCGAGCGGCTGGCGGAGCTGACGGCCGAGCACCGCGTCGTCATCGAGCTCTCGGAGCTCCAGCTCCCGACGCTGTCGCGGGGCACCAGCGTCGCCGCGTACACGAACGTCACGGCGGACCATCTCGATCGCCACGGATCGGTGGCCGACTACCGGCGGGTCAAGCGCCTGCTCGCGGAGCTGGTCGATCCGGACGGCGCGCTCGTGCTCAACGCGGAGGACCCGGTCGTGGCCGGCTACGCCGGCCTCGGCACCGCGCCCGGCGTTCTCTACCGGCGCGAGCGGCCGATGCCGGGCGGCGTCGGTGTCGCGGACGGATGGATCGTCGCGGCCGGCGTCCAGCGGCTGCCGCTGGCCGGTGGCGGAGCGGCCGCGGTCGGTCCCGGTGGGCGCATCCTGCCACTCGACGAGCTGCGGATTCCCGGCGCACACAACGTCTCGAACGCCCTGGCGGCGGTCGCCGTGGCGCTCCTCTTCGGCGTGGCGCCGGACGCGATCCGCCGGGCGGCCGCCAGCTTCCGGGGCGTCGAGCACCGGCTGGAGGAGGTCGCCCTGGTCGACCGGGTCCGGTTCGTGAACGACTCGCAGGGTACCCAGCCGGACGCGGTCGTCGCGGCGCTGCGGGCGTTCCCCGCGCCCGTGGTGCTGATCGCGGGCGGGCGTGACAAGGGCGTCGATCTGGGGGACCTGCCCGCCGCCGTGGCCGAGCGCGCGTACGCGGCGGTCCTGATCGGGGAGAGCGGGCCGGCGCTCGGCGCGCGGTTCCAGGCGGCCGGGCTGCCCAGGTGCGAGCGGGCGGCGAGCCTCGAGGCGGCGGTCGCGCGAGCGGACGGGCTGGCCCGCGACGCCCTGGCCGGTCTGCCGGATGACGCCGCGGCCACCGTGCTGCTCAGCCCAGCCGCCGCCAGCTTCGACATGTTCGCCGACTACGAGGCCCGCGGGCGGGCGTTCAAGGAGGCCGTCCGCGCTCTTGCCGCGGCGCGCCCGCAGAGGAGGGATCGATGAGCGTCGCCCGCCCGATGGACCGCCCGGGCCGGCGGCCCGGGGCTCGGCCGGAGAGCGAGACCGAGGTCGTCAACGGCGGCCACGTCCGCGAGCGGAACCGCCCGCCGGCCAGGGCACGGCAGACGCTCCGGCGCGAGCGGCACCAGCCGGATCTGTCGATCCTGCTGGCGGTCGTGGCGCTGGCCGCCGTCGGCATCCTGATGGTCTACTCGTCGTCCGCGATGCGCGGCTACCTCTCAAAGGCGGAGAACACGCTTGCCTTCGCTGGCCCGCAGATCCAGTGGGCCGCGCTCGGGATCGCGGCCATGGTCGTGATGATGCGGATCGACTACCGGATCCTGCGCCTGTTCTCCATCCCGATCTACATCACCGCGCTGGCCCTGCTCGTCCTCGTGCTGCTGCCGCCGATCGGCCCGCTCGAGCCCAAGGTGATCGGCGGGTCCGCCCGCTGGCTGCGCATCGGACCGCTGCCCGCCGTCCACCCGGCGGAGTTCGCCAAGCTCGCCCTGATCATCTACGTCGCCCACTGGGCCGCCGGCCGGGGGGTCCGCGTGCGCAGCCTCCTTGGCGGCACGCTGCCCTTCCTCCTGATCGTGGCGCCGGTTGTCGTGCTCGTCTTCAAGGAGCCGGACCTGGGCACGACGGCGGTCATCACCCTGACCGCCTTCACGATGTTCTTCGTCGCCGGCGCGAACCTCGCCCACTTCGCGGCCCTGGGCCTCCTTGCCCTCGGGGCCCTCGTCGCCGTCGGGCTGCGTGGCTACCAGCTCGAGCGGATCCAGGCGTTCATCAACCCGTGGAGCGATCCGCAGGGCAAGGGCTTCCACACGATCCAGGGTCTGCTCGCCCTGGCGATCGGGGGGCTGTTCGGCGCGGGGCTGGGCGGCAGCCGGCTGGCCGCCGGCCTGTCGCTCCCGAACGCGAGCAACGACTTCATCTTCGCCGTCGTGGCCCAGGAGTTCGGATTCGTCGGCGCGACGCTCGTGGTGGCGCTGTTCCTGCTGCTCGGCTACTCCGGCGTGCGGACCGCGCTCCGGGCGCCGGACACCTTCGGCGCCCTGCTGGCGGCCGGCATCACCGGCTGGTTGTGCATCCAGGCCTTCATCAACATCGCCGTCGTCGTCGCCCTCGTGCCGGTCACCGGCATCACCCTGCCCTTCATCAGCGACGGCGGCTCGTCGCTCATCATCAGCTTTGCCGCGGTCGGGATCCTGCTGTCGATCTCCCGCGAAACCGTCGAGCGAGGAAGTTGGAACGATGCGTCTGCTGATCGCGGGAGGGGGAACGGGGGGTCACATCTACCCGGCCCTCGCCGTCGCCCGATCGCTTCGCGACCCCAGGCGTGACGGCCCCCGCGACGTCGAGCTGACCTGGCTCGGGGGACATCGCGGCCTCGAGTCGACGCTGGTCCGTGCGGCGGGGATCCCGTTCCGGCGCCTCGCGCTTCGGTCGCTGCGCACGGTCGACCGCGACGTCCACGTCGTGCTCGACCCGGCGCGCCTCGCGGCCTCCGTGCCGCAGGCCATAGCCATGCTCCTGGGCGCGCGGCCGGCGGCGATCTTCACCACCGGCGGCTACGTCGCCATCCCGACGCTGCTGGCCGCGACGGCGCTGCGGATCCCCGTGCTGCTGTGGGACGGCAACGTGGTGCCCGGCCGCAGCGTCCGCTTCACGGCCGGCCGGGCGAGCGCCATCGCGGTGTCGTTCGCAGCCACGTGCGGGGCCCTGGCCGGCTCGGGTCGCCCGTGCTTCGTGACCGGGACCCCGATCCGGGACGTCGGCGAGATCGACCGCGAGGCGGCGCGCACGAGCCTCGGCGTGGCGCCGGGCGCGCGGGTGCTGCTCATCTTCGGTGGCTCCCAGGCGGTCCGGCGGTTCAACGCCGCCGTGGCCGAGGCGCTCCCTCGCCTCGTGGAGCGGGTCCACGTGATCCACGTCACGGGCGACGGTGGCTATGCGGCGGCGCTGGCCGGCCGAGCCGCGCTTCCGCCCGTGGTTCGCGACCGCTACCGGCCGTATCCGTTCCTGCGCGACGAGATGCTGGCCGCGCTCGCGACGGCGGACCTGCTCGTGGGGCGGGCCGGATCGTCGACCCTTGCGGAGGCGACGGCGCTCGGGCTGCCGATGGTCGTCGTGCCATACCCGCACGCGGCCGGCCACCAGCGGGCCAACGCGCTGGTCCTGGCGCAGGCCGGCGCGGCGCGACTGGTCGAGGACGAGCAGTTCGACGCGGCGGCCCTCCTGGACGCGGCCCGGCTGCTCGAGGATCCGTCGGCTCACGTGCGCATGTCGGCCGCGGCGCGGGAGCTGGGCCGCCCGGGCGCGGCAGACGCGGTGGCGGACCTCGTTCTGGCCCTCGCCGAGCGCCGCCCCCTGCCGGACCCGGCGGTCGTCGAGCGGCGCTCGCGCGGGAAGGCCGCATGAGCGGCCCCGCCGCGCTGCCGTTCGACCCGCTGGTGGTGGGCACGGAGATCCAGCGGCGGATCGGCGTAAAGACGTCGCGCGACGAGCCGCTCGGCCGCTTCACGACGATGCGCGTGGGCGGCCCGGCCGATCTCTTCGTCGTCGCCCACAACCGGATGGAGCTGCGCGCCCTGCTGCGCTTCGCGCGTTCCCGCGGGATCGCACACCTCGTGCTGGGGCGGGGGAGCGACGTCGTCATCAGCGACCGGGGGATCCGGGGCATCGTGATCCAGGACCGGGCCGAGGGCTCACGCCTCGACGGCTCGAGCTATGTCGCCGAGGCCGGTGTGCCGATGGCCCGGGCGGCGACCGAAACCCAGCGGGCGGGCCTGACCGGCCTCGAGTTCGGGCTGGCCATCCCGGGCTCCGTCGGCGGCGCCGTGTGGGCCAACGCCGGGGCGCACGAGTCGGACGTCGCTGCCGTGCTGCAGTCGGCCGACGTCCTGCTGGCCGACGGCACGGAGGGTCGCCTGCCGGCCGCGGACCTCGCGCTGGCCTACCGGGACACGCGCTTCAAGCACCCGCCGGCGGAGGGCCCGCGCGAGTGGATCCTGGCCGCCACGTTCCGTCTCGAGCCCGCCGACGCCGACGTCATCAAGGGCCGGCTCGACGACATCCGGCGCTGGCGTCAGGCCCACCAGCCGCTGGGACTGCCGTCCGCCGGCAGCGTCTTCCGCAACCCGCCGGGGGACTCGGCCGGGCGGCTGATCGACGCGGCGGAGCTGAAAGGCACCCGGATCGGGGGGTCCGTGGTGTCGGAGAAGCACGCCAACTTCATCGTCAACGACCGGCGCGGCAGCGCCGCCGACGTCAGGCGCCTGGGTGACCGGGTCCGCTCCACCGTCGAGGCGGTCCACGGGGTCCGCCTCGAGTACGAGATCGAGTTCCTGGGCGACTGGGCCGGCTGGCCCTGGCCGGAAGCGACCCCCGGCGCGAGCCGCGACGCGGCGTCCGACCCGGAGCCCGCCGCGTGACCGCCGCCCCCGGCCGGCCGCCGGTCGCGGTCCTCCTCGGCGGACCTTCGGCCGAGCATGACGTCTCGATCGTCTCGGGCACGGCCATCGCCGAGGCGCTCCGCGACGGCGGATGGGCGGTGACCCCGTGGCTGATCGATCTGGCCGGCGGCTGGTGGCGGCTTCCGGCCGACCACCGGCGCGAGGGCCGGCCCGGCTCCGCGTACGACGATCCTCCCTCGCTCGGGGCGGAGGGGCCGCGCACGGCCGGCAGCGTGATCGACGAGCTGGCCGCCGCCGATCCCCGGCCGGTCGCCTGGATCGCGCTCCACGGCCCGTGGGGCGAGGACGGCCGGGTCCAGGGCCTGCTGGAGGCAGGTGATCTGGTCTACACCGGCTCGGGCGTGGCGGCCTCCGCCGTGGGCATGGACAAGGCGCTGTTCAAGCGTCTGACGTCCGGGCTCGGGCTGCCGACGGCCCCGTGGCGCGAGATCCGGGTCGATCGCTGGGCTCGCGACCGGGGCGGCGTGCTGGCGGAGCTCGAGGCGTTCGCGGCCGGCCAGGGAGAGCCTCGGCTGATGGTCAAGCCGGCCAGTCTCGGCAGCTCGGTCGGGATGACCCTCGCCCACGACGCGGCGGAGCGGCCGGCCGCGCTCGAGCTCGCCTTTCGCTACGACACGGTCGCCCTCGCCGAGCGCTACCTGGCCGGCGCGCGGGACCTCGAGGTGTCCGTGATCGGGAATGATCCGTCCCGGCTCGAGCTGTACGGGCCGGGCGAGATCCTGGCCGGTCACGAGTTCTACGACTTCGCCGCCAAGTACACGCCCGGCCTGTCGGAAACCTCCCCGCGGGCGGAGGTCAGCGACGCGGTCCGGACGGTGATCCTGAAGCTGGCCCGCGACGCGTACCGGGCGATCGGGGCGGAGGGCTTCGCCCGGGTCGACTTCCTCCTCCAGGGCGACACGATCTTCCTGAACGAGATCAACACGATCCCGGGCTTCACCCCGATCAGCCTCTTCCCGACGATGCCCGCCGAGGGCGGCTACACGTTCGCCGGCGTGTGCGAGCGGATCGTCGAGCTGGCCCTCGAGCGACATGCCGGCCGCGCCACGGCGCGCCTCGAGCCGTCCGAGCTGCCGCGATGACGACCCGCTCCCGCCAGCGCACGCCCGGTGGCCACGCGCGCCGGAGCCGGCGAGTCCGGCGCGCATCGGCCGGTCTCACGCCGGTCCGTGCCGGCGCCGCCCTGGCGATGGTCGCGGCGGCGGCCGCCATCTACGGGGTCGGCGCAGCGCCCGCGTTCACGTTCACCGGCCTGGACCTGTCCGGCATCCGCTACACCGACGAGGCGGCGGTGCGCGAACGGCTCGCCATCCCGGATGGCACGAACCTCTTCCGTCTCGAGACCGAGCCGCTCGAGGCGCGGCTGCGCGAGCTGCCGACCGTCGAGCGCGCATCGGTCGAGATCCGGCTGCCCGGGACCCTCGCCGTGCAGATCGCCGAACGGACGCCGATCCTGGTCTGGCGGGTCGGGAACCGCCGGTTCCTGGCCGACCGCGAGGGTGCGCTGTTCGCCGAGCTCGGCGGGCAGCCCAGCGAGGAGGCGCGGTCGCTTCCGCAGGTCGACGATCAGCGCGCGACGAGCGCCCAGCTCGCGCTGGGCGACCGGCTGGCAGGAGTCGACCTGGACGCGGCGACGCGGCTCGGCTCGCTCCGCCCGGCGGACGTCGGATCGGCCGCCGGGCGGCTGCGCCTCCAGCTGACGGACCAGAACGGCTACGTGGTCCGAGCCGAGCCACAGGCCTGGCTCGCGATCTTCGGCTACTACACGCCCAGTCTCCGGACGCCGGCGATGATCCCGGGCCAGGTCCGGCTGCTCCGGAGCCTGCTGCTCGAGGAGGGCGAGCGCAACGTCGTGCGGATCGTCCTCGCCTCCGAGACGGACGGGACCTTCACGACGCCGCGTCCGTCCAACGAGCCGGCGTCCTCCGGCGAGCCGGAGGCGTCCGCGACGCCATGATGGGCGGGTCGATTTGCTGGGCCGCTCCCGCGTCGGGTAGCCTTGCGGAAACGCACCGGAGCGAGAGCGAGGCGGCGTGCTCCTACCCCTGGTGGGTCTCCTCGTTGGTGTCGTGGCCGGCCTCGTCCTCAACGTCAACGTCAGCTTCGAGCTCAGCCGGTACTCGGCCGTGGCGATCCTCGCCGCGCTCGACTCGGTGCTCGGGGCGGTCCGCGCGGAGCTCGATGGCGTCTATGACAATCGGATCTTCATCAGCGGCTTCGTCACGAACGCGATCGTGGCGGTCATGCTGACGTTCATCGGGGATCGGCTGAGCCTCGATCTCTACCTCGTCGCGCTGATCACCTTCGGGCTCCGGATCTTCAACAACGTGGCCCTCATCCGGCGCCACTTCATCTAGCTCGGCAGCCGGTCCGGCAGGCCGGCTCGGGACGACAGCACAGGGAGACGGACGGCCGGTGGAGAGAGAAGCGGTCCTCGTCGCGATCGACGTCGGAACGACGAAGGTCTGCGCCCTCATCGGCGAGGTCGGCCGCGACGGGCGGCTCACGATCATGGGCCACGGGACCGTCCCGGCGACCGGCCTCAAGAAGGGCGTCGTCGTCAACATCGACCAGACCGTCCGCTCGATCGCCGACGCGGTCGAGCGCGCGGAGCGCCTGTCCGGCTGGAAGATCGACCGGGCATTCGTGGGCGTCGGCGGGCAGCACGTCGAGAGCCTCAACTCGACCGGCCAGGTGGCCGTGACCGCCCACCACCGGGAGGTGACGCGCGAGGACGTCAACCGCGCGATCGAGGTCGCCCGGGCGGTCTCGATCCCCTCGAACCGCGAGGTCCTCCACGTCGAGCGGCGCGGGTTCATCGTCGACGGCCAGGAGGGGGTCAAGGACCCGCTCGGGATGAGCGCGCTGCGGCTCGAGGTCGAGACGCACATCGTCACCGCCTCCGCCACCGCGGTCCAGAACCTCTCGAAATGCGTCGCCCAGGCCGGGGTCAAGATCGACGAGCTGGTCACCAACTCGCTGGCCTCGGCCGAGGCGGTGCTGACCGAGACGGAGAAGGAGCTGGGGGTCGCGGTCGCCGACATCGGCGCCGGGACGATCGACCTCGCGCTCTTCACCGACGGGTCGCCGTTCCACACCACCGTCCTGCCGATCGGCGGCAACAACGTCACCAACGACGTGGCCATCGGGCTCAAGACCTCGCTGCCGGTGGCCGAGGAGCTCAAGGTCCGGCACGGGACCTGCCGTCCCGCATCGATCACCGAGGACGAGGAGATCAGCGTCGCGGTCCTGGGCGACGACGCCGGCCGGACCGTCAGCCGGGTCGAGGTCGCGCGCATCATCGAAGCCCGGATGCGCGAGACGTTCGAGCTGCTCCGCCACGAGATGCGCGGGGCGCCGGGCACGCTCCCGGCCGGCATCATCCTGACCGGCGGCGCGTCACAGCTGGCCGGCGTCGCCGAACTGGGACGCGAGGTTCTCGAGATGCCGGTACGGGTCGCCGGGCCATCCGGGATCGGCGGCCTGGTCGACACGCTGCTGACCCCGGCCTATGCGACGTCCGTTGGTCTGCTCCAGTGGGGCGCCTCCTCGCTGTCCGCCGGGGAGCCGACGCGCTACGAGTCGGCTCCCGCGCTCGGCCTGCTCGGGCGGATGCGGGACGCGGTCCGGAGCATCTTTCCTTAGACGAATGGGGTCGCGGAAACCTCGGGCCGATGGCATCGCGGAGCTCCGCCTCGGACCTCGGTGAGCGATACACGGATGAACACTGAGGGTGTCAGCTAACGGTGCCCATGAAAACGCTGGAATTGACGATTCGGACCGGGTCGGAGCGCGGGTTGTTCGATCTGACGGGGACGTGCGAGCGGTTCGTGGCGGAGGCTGCCGCGGGGGCCGATGGGCTGCTCAGCGTGTTCGCCCCGCATGCCACCGCGGGGCTCGTGATCATCGAGCTCGGCGCGGGCTCGGACGACGACCTCGTGGTGACGCTCGACCGCCTGCTGCCGCGCGACGACCAGTGGCGGCACCGGCACGGCTCAGCCGGCCACGGCGCGGATCATGTGCTGCCGCTGCTCGCACCGCCTTCGCTGACCGTGCCGGTCGTGGCCGGCCGGATGACGCTCGGCACGTGGCAGTCGATCGCCCTGCTCGACCCCAACACGGACAACTCGACCCGCACGATCCGCCTCAGCTTCCTGTCCGGCTAGCGAACGCACGGTCAGGCTCGCCGGGCAAACGGTTCCTCCTGCACGCCCGGCCGGCTTCGTCGAGCTGGCTCGAACTGGTCGAGCGTGGTTCCCGGAGCTGACCGACAGGAGCTTCCGAGGTGGCAGGTTCCGCAGCATCACTCGACCGAGTGCGGGCCCGGGACGGTCGGGGGCGGGCGGGCCCGCCGTCAGGCGCTGCGGCGCCGCGGCGTCAGGCGCAGGATCGCCAGGCCGAGCAGCGCGAGGCCGCCGGCGGCCACGGCCGCGCCGGTGAGGTCGGCGGCCGCGGCCGTGGCCGCGACGGTGTCCGTGGGAGGCAACGTGAGCGCCGGCGTCGGATCAGCCCCACCGGGCGAATCCGGGGCCGGGGTGGTCGACACGGTCCCGCAGTCCTCGCCCACGACGATCGGTGTGGTGGTGATCTCGAGGATCGGCAGGTCCACCTGGTCCGCCAGGGCGGCCTCGACGCTGGCGCTGCCGGACTCGGCGAACGAGCGGAGGCAGATCTCGTCGAAGATCTCGGTGCGGGTCACCTGGCTGATGACGTCGACGGTGACGAGGGCCGGCTCGGCGGAGGTGCCCCATGCCGGGAGCTCGACCTGGAAGGCACCGTCGTCGTCGACCGCGAGCGGAAAGGCCTGGGCGCCGCCGTCCGGCAGGACGACGATCGACACCGAGGCCCGAAGCACGTCGATCGGCCGGCCGTCGGCATCGTGGACGGTTCCCTGGAGGATGGGCGGCGGGGTGCACTCGATGCTGGAGGCCGCCAGCACCTCGACCGGCACCTCGACCGTTGCCGCGGCGATGACGCCGGCGGTGGCGCCGCTCCACGACCGGGTGGTGACGCAGCCGTTGTCGTGCGTCACGACCTCGCGATACGCGTCCGCCGCGAGGTGAACCACGGGTCCGCCGTCGTCCGGGCGTGCGACGCTCTCGAAGACGACCGTGCCTCCCGCGTCGGTCGTGCCGGACCATTCGCCGATCGTGGCTGCGGGATCGTCGAGGTAGGCGACCAGCGTGACGGCGGCGCCCTCGATGGCCGTCCCCTGGGTCGCGCCCCCGTCGGGTGACGGCTCGCGCACGACCACGGTCGCCGTGCCGTCCAGGAGGACGCCCGCCGGCGGCTCGGCGGCAGCCACCGGCGTGGACAGCGCAAGGGCGAGGACGAGGGCGACTGACGTCACGGTCGCGAGCGAGCGGCGGGCGAGACAGATCAAGACGCGGACCCTCCGTACGCCGCCCCCTCGGCGGAACCGCGGGAGCATAGGCAGGTCGTCCCGTGTGTGTCCATCCAGAGGTACTAGGGAGGAGTACCTATCGGGGCCTCCGCGCGCAGTCCGTTCGGGCACCGGGCGGCGCCCCGGGCATCGCCGTTCCGACCGGCCGCGGTCGCCCGCCGATGGTAGACTCGGCTTCGATCCGCGAGGCCGCCGTCAGTGCCCGGGTAGCACGCGCGAGGTCCGAGCACCACTACCGGAGAGTCAACCCCGGAGGAGAGGCGATGCCGCTGCGATCGGATTCTGAGAACTTCGCGCTCATTCGTGTCATCGGCGTGGGCGGCGGAGGGAGCAACGCCGTCAACCGGATGATCCGGGCGGAGATGATGGGCGTCGAGTTCATCGCCTGCAACACGGACGCGCAGGCGCTGCTCCAGTCGGATGCCCCGCACAAGATCCGGATCGGCGACAAGATCACGAAGGGCCTCGGTGCCGGCGGCGACGCGAGCATCGGGCAGCGCGCCGCGGAGGAGGACTCGGAGAAGATCGCCGAGGCGCTTGCCGGCTCGGACATGGTCTTCATCACGGCCGGGATGGGCGGCGGCACGGGCTCCGGCGCCGCGCCGGTCGTGGCGGAGCTGGCCAAGGAGGCAGGCGCGCTGACGATCGGCGTCGTGACCAAGCCGTTCTCCTTCGAGGGTAACCGGCGCAAGCTCGTCGCGGAGAAGGCGGCCGAGGAGCTCAAGTCGAAGGTCGACACGCTGATCACGATCCCGAACGACCGGCTCAAGGACGTGGTCGAGAAGAACACCTCGATCCTCGACGCCTTCCGGGTCGTCGACGACGTGCTGCGCCAGGGCGTCCAGGGGATCAGCGACATCATCACCATGCCCGGTCTCATCAATCTCGACTTCGCGGACGTCCGCGCGATCATGCGGGACGCCGGGTCCGCCCTGATGGGCATCGGTCGCGCGCAGGGCAGCGACCGGGCGGTCGAGGCGGCCCGGATGGCGATCGCCAGCCCGCTCCTCGAGGTCAACATCGCGGGTGCGCAGGGCATCCTGTTCAACATCACCGGTGGCTCGAACCTCAGCCTCCACGAGGTCACCGAGGCGGCCGAGGAGATCCGGGCGGCGGCGGACCCGGAAGCCAACATCATCTTCGGAACGAGCTTCAACGACCGCCTCGGCGACGAGGTCATGATCACGGTCATCGCCACCGGCTTCGACGGCAAGCTGCGTCGCCAGGAGGCCGGTCGAGAGTCGGCCGGACAGGGCGCGGACGCCACCGCCGGCCGCGGCTCTCGGGAGCGCGACTACCTCGAGGAGCTGCAGCGCCAGCGGACGGAGTCCGGCAACGCCGGCAGCGACGAGCGGGCCCGCCGCGAGCAGGCGACGGCCATGGCGGCGCCGCGGGTCGAGCGGACCGTCGCCCAGCCCGTCGTCGTCAAGCGCCCCGCCTACGACGCGGACGACCTCGAGATCCCGAGCTTCCTCCGCCGCAAGTGAGCGCAGCCGGCCAAGGGCCGGCACGAGCCTGAGCCATGGTCGCCGACGATGTGGCCGCCCTCGCCTCGGCGCGGGCGGCAGTGCTCGGTCGGATCGATGCCGCGTGCCGGCGTGTGGGCCGGGATCCGGACGGCGTGGCGCTCGTCGCGGTCGCCAAGACGGTGTCAGCGGACCGGCTTCGTGCCGCCGTGGCGGCCGGTCTCCGGGACCTCGGCGAGAACCGCGTCCAGGAGGCAGTCGCCAAGGCAGCCGCCGTCCCGGGCGCGACCTGGCACCTGGTCGGTCCGCTCCAGTCGAACAAGGCCCGGCGCGCGGTCGAGACCTTCGCAACCATCCAGACGATCGACTCCGTGCCGCTGGCGCGACGGGTGTCCGGGATCGCGACCGAGGCTGCGCGACGCCCGGTCGCCGTGCTCCTCCAGGTGAACGTGGACCGCGACGCCGCGAAGGCCGGTTTCGAGCCGGCCTCGCTCGAGGCCGACCTTGCCGAGCTCCTCGATCTGCCGGCGCTCGACGTCCGCGGCCTGATGACGGTCGGGCGCCTGGTCTCGACCGCGGACGCCGCCCGGCCGACGTTCGTCGGCCTGCGCCGCCTGGCCGAGGCGCTCCGCGCCCGGCATGCCGCCCTCGGTGCGGAGCTCTCGATGGGCATGAGCGACGACTTCGAGATCGCGGTCGAGGAAGGAGCCACGATCGTGCGCGTGGGTCGAGCGCTGTTCGGCGATCGGCCGGCGCCGTCGCCCCCGCCTGGCTGACGGCCGGAGCGCGGCCGATCGACTGGTAGACTCCCTCGCGTGGAGGCGTTCGTCCGCAACTTCGTGGAGCTGCTGCTCGTTGCGCTGTTCATCCTCGTCTTCGCCCGCGTGCTGCTGTCGTGGATCGATCCCGGCGGTCGCAACCAGGCCTCCATCTTCATCATCCAGACGACCGAGCCGCTGCTCGCCCCCGTTCGCCGGATGCTTCCCCGGACCGGCATGCTCGACCTGTCCGCAACGGTCGTCCTGCTCGTCATCTTCGCGCTGATGCGCGCGTTCTGACCTGTCAGGGAACGAGGTCCGGTTCGCCGTTCGACTCACCCCGCGGGCCGCGGCCGATGGTGTCGACGGCGTGCTCGAGGGGTCGCTCCACGCCCGGGTCACCGCCCCGCCGGTGGAGGGCGCCGCAAACCAGGCGCTCCTTCGGCTGATCGCGGCAGAGCTCGGGGTCGCCAGACGGTCTGTCCGCCTCGTGGCCGGCGCGGCCGGGCGCCAGAAGCTGATCGTCGTGGAGGGAGTGACGCCCGACGAGGTGGTCGCTCGGTGGCCTGGCCTTCGGGTATGATCGGCCCTCGCCGGCCAGCGGGCCGCGACCAGGGGGCGATTGGCTCAGTCGGTTAGAGCGCGCGGTTCACATCCGCGAGGTCACTGGTTCGAATCCAGTATCGCCCACCAGCCCCGGACGCCGGTCGACTGCAGGCCATCGCCGCCCTGTCTCGCGGAAGCGCTCAACCCGGGCCCGGTTCGGCCGACGTCAGCTGGTAGAGCCGATCGTCCTCGACGCGGTAGAGCAGCGGCACGACGGTGATCCGCGGGTAGGCTCCCGCAACCGAGCCGCCTCGTCCATGACGAAGTCCACCTCGTCGGATATGCCGAAGCCCGACCGGCGTGTCGCGTACTCCGGCAGGATGTCCGACCGGTCGTCGACCGGGACGATCCGGGTCACGCCGTCAGGTGCTCCGCTCGAGCGCCGGTGCGCAGTTGCAAGCGCCGCGCCATGCCGCCGGGCCACGATCGACAGGCGGCTGCATGCCCTCGAGCCCGAGCATGTCCCGACATTCCAGATCGGAGGTCAGCGTGGGTCGATTCCTGCTCGGGTTCATCGTCGCGATCGTGATCGTCATTTTCATCGTGGTCCAGTGCACGCAGGTGCTCTTCTAGGATCCGCTGCGGCCGCCCGCCGCCAGGGTCAGCGAGCGCCCGCAGCGAGCCGCCGGAGGACCGCGGGAAGGATCCCGCCCTCGCGCAGGTAGTCGACCTCGATCGGCCCGTCGAGCCGCGAGATCGCCTCGAACCGGCGTTCGCCGCCGTCCTCATCGGAGCGGACCACGACGGTCAGCCGCTGGCGTGGTACCAGGCCCTCCGCCAGCCCGGGGATGGTGAACGTCTCGCGCCCGGTCAGCCCGAGCGAGGAGGCGCTCTCGCCGGGCGCGAACTGCAGGGGCAGGACGCCCATGCCCACCAGGTTGGAGCGGTGGATGCGCTCGTAGCTCTCCGCGATCACCGCCCGGACGCCGAGGAGTGCGGTGCCCTTGGCCGCCCAGTCACGGGACGAGCCGGAGCCGTACTCGCGACCGGCGAGGATGACGAGCGGCACCCCTTCCTTGCGGTAGCGCATGGCCGCGTCGTAGATGAACAGCTCCTCGCCGTCCGGCAGGTGCGTCGTGTATGGCCCCTCGCGGTCCGGGACCAGCCGGTTGCGCAGCCGGATGTTGGCGAACGTGCCTCGGACCATCACCTCGTGGTGGCCGCGCCGGGCGCCGTACGAGTTGAACTCGAGCGGCGCGACCCCGTGCTCCTGGAGCCACCGGCCGGCGGGTGACGACGCGGCGATCGACCCGGCCGGCGAGATGTGATCCGTGGTGATCGAGTCACCGAGGACGGCCAACGCCCGGGCACCGACGATGTCGCCGATCGGCTTCGCATCCGAGCCGCTGCCCTCGAAGTAGGGGGGCCGGGACACGTAGGTCGAGGCGTCGTCCCAGGCATAGCGGTCACCGGGTGGAACCGGCAGCGCCCGCCACCGCTCGTCACCCTCGAAGACGCTCGCGTACGTGCGCCGGAAGAGCTCCGGATCGATCGACGCGCCGATCACGGACCGGACCTCGTCCGGCGACGGCCAGAGCTCGTCGAGCATCACCGGCCGGCCGTCACGATCATGGCCGACCGGCTCACGGGTCAGGTCCACGTCAACCCGCCCGGCCAGCGCAAGAGCGACGACCAGCGGCGGCGAGGCGAGATAGCTGGCCCGGGCAAGGGGATGGATCCGGCCCTCGAAGTTCCGGTTCCCGGACAGGACCGCCGCGACGACCAGGTCGTTCGCCTCGACCGCCGCGGCGACCGGCGCGTCGAGCGGCCCGGAGTTGCCGATGCAGGTCGTGCAGCCGTAGCCGGCCAGCGCGAACCCGAGGCGCTCGAGCGGATCCATGAGACCGGCCGCCTCCAGGTAGCCGGTGACGGCCTTGGAGCCGGGAGCGAGGGAGGTCTTGACGGTGGGCGCCACCGTCATCCCGCGCGCCACGGCGTTCCGGGCCAGCAGCCCCGCCCCGATCATGACCGTCGGGTTCGACGTGTTGGTGCACGACGTGATCGCCGCGATGACGACGGACCCGCTTCGAATGCTCGTCTCGTGGCCGTCGATCGAGACGGTCACCGCCGGGTAGGCACGGTGGTCCACGGCACCGTCCACCGGTTCCACGGGCAACGCTGGCGCCGAGCCGGACTGGCCGGCCATGAACGAGGGCGGATCGCTGGCCGGGAACGACTCCGCCGAGGAGGCCTCGACCACCCCTTCGGCCGGCGGGAGTCCGCCTTTCGGGGAGTCGGTCGGGGTCAGCCCGGCGGGGTAGTTGGACCGGAAGTTGCCCACGAGCGACTGGAGCGGGACCCGGTCCTGCGGCCGGCGGGGGCCGGCGACGGACGGCTCGACCGTCCCGAGGTCCAGCTCGAGGAGATCGTCGAAATCGAGCTCGGCCCCCGCCTCGCGCCACAGGCCCTGCGCCCGCGCGTAGTGTTCGACGAGCTCGACCCGCGCCGCGGAGCGGCCGGTCAGCCGCAGGTAGGTGAGCGTCTCGTCGTCGATCGGGAACATTGCCGCCGTGGCTCCGAACTCCGGGCTCATGTTGCTGATCGTGGCCCGGTCCGCGAGCGCGAGGCCGGCCAGCCCGTCGCCGGTGAACTCCACGAAGGCGCCCACGACCCCGTGCGTCCGGAGCATCTCGGTCACGGCGAGGACCAGGTCCGTGGCGGTCGAGCCGCGCGGCAGCTCGCCGTGCAGCCGGACGCCGACGATGCGCGGCATCGGCTGGTAGAGCGGCTGGCCGAGCAGGACGGCCTCCGCCTCGATGCCGCCGACGCCGTAGCCGAGCACCCCCAGCCCGTTGACCATCGTCGTGTGCGAGTCGGTGCCGACGAGCGTGTCGGGAAAGGCCAGGCCGTCGCGATCCTCGACCACGGTGGCGAGGAACTCGAGGTTCACCTGGTGCACGATCCCGGTCCCCGGCGGGACGACCCGAAGATCCCGGAAGGCGGTCTGCGCCCAGCGCAGCAACTGGTAGCGCTCGCCGTTCCGCTCGTACTCGCGCTCGACGTTGTAGGCGAAGGCCCGGGCGTTGCCGAACATGTCGACCTGGACGGAGTGATCGATCACCAGGTCCGCCGGCACGAGCGGGTTGACCAGGGCCGGGTCGCCGCCGAGGTCCGCCATCGCGTCGCGCATGGCCGCCAGGTCCACGACGGCCGGAACGCCGGTGAAGTCCTGGAGGACGACCCGTGAGGGCATGAACGGCACCTCGGCCTTGGCCGCGTGCCCGGGCCGCCACGACGCGAGCGTCTCGACGTCCTCGGGGCGCACCACGCCACCTCCGGCGTGGCGCAGCAGGTTCTCGAGGAGGATCCGGAGGGTGACCGGCGCACGAGCGAGATCGAGGCGGTCGCTCAGCGTCTCCAGCCGGTAGAGATCCGGCAGGCCGCTGCCGAGCGCCCCACGGGCGCCGAAGGGATCGTGGTCGGGCACGCTGGGTCCTTGGCTGTCGCTAGACTCGTCGGGTGGAAGAGTACCGCGGCCCGGTGGAGCCGCGAGGTGGCGGCGGATGAGGGCCTGGCCGCGGGACGAGGACGGGCGCGAGGCTGGCGCGACCGGCGATCCGGACGCAGCCCGACGGGCCGAGACGGCCGCCGCCATCCGCGAGGCGGGGATCGATCTGGACCCCGTCATCCCCGGCGGTCACCGCCATGGCGAACACCATCACGGCCACGCCGAGGAGCCGGCCGGCGAGCAGGCCAACCGTCGGGGCGCGGCCGACGAGCCGCCGGTCACCGGGATCGTCGGCGGCGGGGCGGTCGGGACCGCGCTTGGCGTCGCGCTGACGCGGGCCGGCTGGCCGGTCCACGCGGTCGCCAGCCGCGACCCCGAGCGGCGGGACCGGTTCCGCCGAGCCGTCGAGGGCGCCCGCGGCTTCGCCGAGGCGACCGCCCTGATCGAGGAGGTCGAACTGATCGTGCTGGCCGTGCCGGACGACGCTCTCGCGCCGCTCGCCGCCAGCCTCCGGATGTACAGCGGCCAGGCGATGGTCCACACCAGCGGCGCGCTCGGTGCGGAGGTGCTCGCGCCGGCGATGGCCGCCGGGACGCAGATCGGGGCGTTCCACCCGCTCGTCGCCTTCGCCGACACGGAGCGCGCGGTGGCGGCGCTCCACGGCGCCGCGGTCGCGATCGAGGGCGACGATCAGCTGGCGGCGCTGCTGGCCAGGATGGCCGAGACGATCGGCGCCGTTCCCGTCCGGCTGGCCCCGGGCTCGAAGACCGCCTACCACGCCGCGGCAGTGCTGGCGGCGGGCGGGCTCGTGGCCCTGCTCGATGCGATCGCGGAGCTCGGGCGAGTGGCCGGGCTGGACGAGGCCGGCTCGCTCGCGATCTACGGCCCGCTGGTCGACCAGACCCTCGGCAACGCGCGAGCACTGGGGATTCGTCGTGCGCTGACCGGTCCCATCACGCGGGGCGATCGCGGCACCCTGGACGCTCACCTGGCCACGCTGCGGACCCATGCACCGGGCGTCCTGCCGCTCTACCGGGCCGCCGCCATCCGCGAGATCGAGCTTGCCGAAGCCCGGGGCGCCCTGACACCGGACCGGGCCGCGGACCTCCGATCGTCCCTTGCAAGCGAAGGCTGAGGCGCTACCATGGCCGGCATGGAGCACAGCATCGCCGCGAAGTACGCGGCGCGTCCGGCGTCGCGGTTCGTTCCCCCGTCGTCACGCGCCCGTCAGCGGCGACTGGGTCTCCGCTCGTCGGACGCGTTTCGTCCGGCGACGAGCCGGGCAGCCGAGCTGCGGACCCCGGACCGGGGGCCGCTCGTGGCACTCCGCGCCTCGTGGCGGACGATTCGCGTGGCCGCTCCTCGCCGAGCCACCTCCGGACTGCTCCGCGCGGCCGTGACCATCCAGTGGGCGCGGCCCGAACGGAGCTCGGCAACGCGTCGACCGAGCGCCGCCATGGCGCCGTGGCGCGGCTGAGGAACACGACCGCCACCTCCGCCGGCGGAGTCCTCGTTCGTCACCTGACCGGGGTTCCCCAGCTCGTCGTCGGGATGCGCCGCCGGGACCGGGACGGGATGACCTGCACGCTGCCCAAGGGCACGCCGCACCCCGGTGAGACCCGCGAGGAGACGGCCTGCCGCGAGGTCCGCGAGGAGACCGGGCTGGAGGTCAGGATCACGGGCGAGCTGCCGTCCATCCGCTACACGTTCGTCCAGCGTGGCGCCCGCATCCACAAGACGGTTCATTACTTCCTGATGGTCCCGACAGGCGGGGACCTCGGCCGCCACGACCACGAGTTCGAGTCCGTCCGCTGGATCGACTTCGGCGACGCCGCCGATTTGCTGTCGTTCGAGACGGAGCGCTGGCTGGTGGGCGAGGCCGCGGCTCGCCTCGGGGTGCATGGCGCGCGCCGGGACACGCCGGCCGGCGCCGGTCGGTCGGCCATCGTGGGCGCGACCGGTGTCGTCTCGCCGGGCGACACGCCCGCCCCGTGACCATGACCGAGGCCCAGCTCCACCACACGCCCCTCCTCGACCTCCACCGGGCTCTCGGCGCTCGGCTGATCGAGTTCGGGGGCTGGCTGATGCCCGTCCAGTACACCGGCATCGTCCAGGAGCACCGCGCTGTCCGCGAGCGGGTCGGGCTGTTCGATCTGTCGCACATGGGCGAGCTCTTCGTGGAGGGACCGCAGGCCGGCGAGGCGCTCGCTGGGGCCCTCGTCACCGATCCGCCAGCGCTGCCGCTCGGCCGGGCGCACTACTCGATGATCTGCCAGCCGGACGGCGGCATCATCGACGACCTGATCGTCTACCACGTGACCGCCGAGCGGTACCTCGTGGTGGCCAACGCGTCGAACGCCCAGGTCGTCAGCGACACCCTGGCCGAGCGGCTGGACGGCTACCGGGCCGTCCTCGACGATCGGTCGCTGGCGACCGCGCTGGTCGCGCTGCAGGGGCCGCTGGCCAGGACCGTCCTCGGTCCGCTGACGGACGTCGATCTCGAGGGGCTGCGCTACTACGCGATCGCGGAGGGACAGGTCGCCGGTGTGCCGGCCCTGGTCGCCCGCACCGGCTACACGGGCGAGGACGGCTTCGAGCTGTTCGTCGAGTGGAGCCGCGCGGGGAGCGTGTGGACGGCGTTGAGCGAGGCCGGCGCCGGGGACGGGATCGCACCCGTCGGCCTTGGCGCGCGGGACACCCTGCGCCTCGAGGCTGGCATGCCGCTGTACGGCAACGAGCTGGACCGGGACACGACCCCCTACGATGCCGGTCTCGGGCGAGTCGTGAAGCTCGACAAGACCGGCGACTTCGTCGGTCGCGACGCCCTCGCGCGCGTCGCCCGCGACGGCCCGGCCAGGCGGCTGGTCGGTCTGGCCGTCCGTGGTCGGGGCATCGCCCGCCATGGGCATCCGGTCCACGCGGGCGACCGGGCGACCGGCGTGGTCACCAGTGGGACCCATTCGCCCACCCTCGGGTTGCCGATCGCGATGGCCTACGTCGCGCCCGGCGACGGGGAACCCGGTACGATCCTCGAGGTCGAGATCCGGGGGCAACGCGTGCCCGCCGAGGTGGTCCCACTGCCGTTCTATCGCCGGGCCAGCTAGTCTCGTCCGGTCCCTGCCCCGTCGACCAGCGCCGCCGGCCAAGGAGGAGAGATCCGCGATGGGGGTTCCCACGGACCTGCGGTACAGCAAGGACCACGAATGGGTGCGGGCCGACGGCGACGGGGCCACGATTGGCATCACGGAGTACGCGGCGGCTCAGCTCGGTGACGTGGTCTTCGTGGAGCTGCCGGATCCCGGGAGCACGCTCGACCAGTTCGGGACCTTCGGGGTGGTGGAGTCGGTCAAGGCGGTCAGCGACCTCTTCGCGCCCGTCGCCGGCGAGGTCGTCGAGGTCAACGGCGAGCTGGCCGGGCGCCCGGAGCTGGTCAACGAGGAGCCGTACGGAGCCGGCTGGATGCTCCGCCTCCGGATCGCGGATGCCGCGCAGCTCGAGCAGCTGCTCGACGCGCCGGCCTACGAGCAGCTGATCAGCGAGACCTGACGTGCCATACGGGCCGCACACGGCCGAGGACCGCACCCGGATGCTGCAGGCCCTAGGGATCGACTCGGTCGACCGGCTGTTCGACGACATCCCGGAGGAGCTGCGGGCGTCCGAGCTGCGCCTGCCCCCGCCCGAGTCGGAGCTCGAGCTGTCGGCCCGCCTCGCCGCGCTGGCCGGTCGCAACCGGACAGACCTCGCGACGTTCCTCGGGGCGGGCGTCTTTCGACACTGGAGCCCGCCCGTCGTCGACCAGATTCTGCTCCGCGGCGAGTGGTACACGGCGTACACGCCCTACCAGCCGGAGATCTCGCAGGGGACGCTCCAGAGCGTGTACGAGTACCAGTCGCTCCTGGCGGAGCTGACCGCGCTGCCGGTGGTCTCCGCCTCGCACTACGACGGCGCTGCCGCCACGGCCGAAGCGGCGCTGATGACCTGTCGCCAGACCCGGCGCGCCCGGGTGCTCGTCTCGGCGGCGGTCCATCCGCACTACCGGGCGACGCTCCGCACCTACTTCGGCGGGCGCCTGGAGGTCGACGAGCTGCCGATGCTCGCCGACGGTGACGAGACCGGGACGGTGGACCTAACCGCCCTCGAGCGCCTTTTGGCCGATCCGGATCGGCCGGTCGCCGGCGTCGTCGCGGCGCAGCCGAACTTCCTCGGGCTGATCGAGCCGATGCAGCGCATCGGGGATCTAACGCATGCCGCGGGCGCGCTGTTCGTGGCGGTCGTGGAGCCCGTCTCGCTGGCCGTGCTCGCACCGCCCGGCGCCTACGGCGCGGACATCGCAGCCGGCGAAGGGCAGCCGCTCGGGATCCCGGCCCAGTACGGCGGCCCGTACCTCGGCATCCTGGCCTCGACCGACGCGCTCGTCCGTCAGATCCCCGGCCGCCTGGTCGGCCTGACCACGGACCTCGAGGGGCGGCGTGCGTACGTCATGACCCTTCGGGCGCGGGAGCAGGACATTCGCCGCGACCGGGCCGCCAGCAACATCTGCACGAACCAGGCGCTGCTGGCACTGGCGGCCTCCGTGTGGCTGGCGGCGATCGGCCCGCACGGCCTGCGCGACGTCGCCGCCTGGGGCGCCCAGCGGGCGGGTGAGCTCGAGGCCGCCCTGGCGGCGGTCGGTGCCCCGCGCCTCCATCGGGCGCCGTATCTCAACGAGTTCGCCGTGCGCGTACCGGACGCCCGGGCGGTCCATCGACGCCTGCTCGAGCGCGGCGTGCTGGCCGGGTTGCCGCTGGCCGATGTGCTGCCGGATCAGCCGAGCCTCGCGGAGGCGCTGCTGGTGTGCGCCACGGAGCTGACCACGGCCGACGAGATCGCCCGCTTCGCCGCGGCGCTCGGCGCGGAGCTGGCGGCCGTCGACCAGGCGGACGAGCGAGTCCCCGTCTCGGCGAGCGCCGGCTGATGGGTGTCGTCGGCGAGCGGCTGCAGCCGAGCCTCTTCGAGCGCTCGCGACCGGGCCGCGGTGGGGGCAAGATCCCGCACCCGCCGGCCGGCGCCCTCGACCGGCTACCCGCCGGGGCTCGACGCGAGCAGCCGCCGGCGCTGCCGGAGCTCAACGAGCCGGAGGTTGTCCGCCACTACGTGAACCTCAGCCAGCTCAACTACGCCGTCGACACCGGCTTCTACCCGCTCGGCTCGTGCACCATGAAGTTCAACCCGAAGCTCAACGAGTGGGCGGCGAGGCTGCCCGGTTTCGCGACGCTCCACCCGCTGGCCCCGGACGAGGTCGCGCAGGGCACGCTCGAGCTGCTCTGGGAGCTGGAGGGCGCGCTGGCCGAGATCGGCGGCATGCGGGCGGTCAGCCTGCAGCCCGCGGCCGGCGCCCAGGGCGAGCTCACCGGGATCCTGATGATCCGGGCGTACCACCGCGATCGGGGCGACACGGACCGGACGGACGTGCTGGTCCCCGACTCGTCGCACGGCACCAACCCCGCCACCGCCACGATGGCCGGGTTCCGTACGGTCACCGTCCCGTCCGCGCGGGATGGCGGCGTGGACGTCGACGCCTTCCGGGCCGCGCTCGGGCCGCGCACGGCGGCGGTCATGATCACCAACCCCTCGACGCTCGGGCTGTTCGAGAAGCGGATCGGCGAGCTGCTCGAGGCGGTCCACGATGCGGGTGCGCTGGCCTACATGGACGGCGCCAACCTGAATGCGATCCTCGGCCGCTTCAAGCCCGGCGAAGCCGGCTTCGACGTGATGCACTTCAACGTCCACAAGACGTTCAGCACGCCGCACGGTGGCGGTGGGCCGGGTGCGGGACCGGTCGGGGTGGGCGAGCGCCTCGTGCCCTACCTGCCGGAGCCGCGCGTCCTTCGCGAGCCGGACGGCTCCTTCCGCCTCGAGCGCGCGGGGGAGCGGGCCACCTCGATCGGCCGGCTGCGCAGCTACGCCGGCAACACGGGCGTCCTCGTGCGCGCGTATGCCTATATCCGCGCGCACGGCGCGTCCGGGCTGCGGGAGGTCAGCGACGACGCGGTGCTCGCGGCCAACTACCTGAAGCACCGGCTGCGCGACACCTACGTGATGCCGTACGACCGGCCCTGCAAGCACGAGTTCGTGGCCTCGGCGGCGACGATCAAGCGCCGCACGGGCGTCCGCACGCTGGACATCGCCAAGCGGCTGGTCGACCACGGCTTCCACCCGCCGACGATCTACTTCCCGCTGATCGTCGAGGAGGGAATGCTGATCGAGCCGACGGAGACGGAGTCGCTCGAGACGCTCGACGCGTTCGCCGAAGCCCTGATCGAGATCGCCGCCGAAGCGGAGCGCGACCCGGCCCTCGTCCGGGAGGCGCCCCACGCCGCGCCCGTCCGCCGCCTGGACGAGGCAACCGCCGCCCGCCAGCCGAACCTGCGGTGGCGCCCGATGGCTGGCGACACCATGCCCTGCCCCGACTGAACCGGGCTCCCGTCCACGCCCACGCGATGCGGCACAGCGGCGATCCGTGAACCTCGAGCAATCGCGGGCCGTATTGGTAGATACGGGCAACGCACGTCTGTTTGCGCGGCCCGGGCGTGCCCAACGATGCGGAGCCTGACACGGCCGACCTGACACGTTTCACCGACGCCCAGCTGATCCGCCGGATGCAGGCGGACGACCTGGATGCCTTCGAGGTGTTCTTCGCCCGTCACCGGACGCTGGTCTACCGGACGGCCTACGGGCTGACCGGCGACCGGCATGCCGCCGAAGAGGTCCTCCAGGATACGTTCGCGCGCGCCTACCGCCACCGGCGGACCCTGATGACCGAGGTCTCCCCCGTCCCCTGGCTCCACCGCGTCGCGCTGAACCTGTGCTACTCGCGGTTCGACCGCCGGCGGCTCAAGGCGGAGCCGATCGACGAGAGCAACGTGGCCGGGCTTCGCGACGGTGCGATCGAGCCCCATGCCCGCGCCGAGCAGCTGGAGCTGCGCCGGATCATCCGCGATGGCATCGCGGCATTGCCGCCCAAGCACCGCAGCGTCGTCGTCCTCTACTACCTCCACGGTCTGTCGCTGCAGGAGACCGCGTCGTTCCTCGACGTCCGCCTGGGGACGGTCAAGTCCCGGCTGCACTACGCGCTCCGGAGCCTGCGCGGTCACCTCGAGGGCGACCGCCGCTTCGGCCGTGCCTACGGACAGCGCGGTGGCGACGAGGAGCCGGAGGGCGAGATGGCATGATCCTGGCCTTCCACCGCCCGTGCGCCGCTCACCAGGGGGCACTGCTCGACTGGCTGGACCGCAGGGCGACTGGTTCCGCGACCGCCCCGGCACTGGATCACCTCGAGCGCTGTCCGACCTGCGAGGGCGTGCTGGCCGAGGTCTCCCTGGCGATCGTCGCGCTGCGGCGCATCGAGGCGGACGCCGCCGCGGTCGAGCCGCCGGCGGATGCGTGGCTCCGGCTGCGCGAGCGCCTCGGGCGGCCCGTCGACCCGTGGCGCTGGCGCGCCTCCCTCGGCGGCCTCGCCACGAGCGCGATGCTGGTCGCCGTCCTCGTCCTGCCGGTCACGATCGGCGGGCCGGCGGACGCCGCCCAGGCGCCCAGGCTGCCCGGCGCCATCGCCCAGCTGCAACGCGAGTCCCGCTACCTGGCCAGCATCCGTGACGGCAGCCTGCCGCCGAGCCCGCGGCTCGGTTGGGAGGCCGGCGTCCCCCGGATCCACCCGGATGAGATCGCCCAGGTACGGAAGGAGGTGCCGTCGGCCAAGCCGACTGGACGGCCGCCGGAGCCAATTTGACACCTGTGGGCACCATGCCCATAGTACCCGGCAGCGCAGAGGCCGCACGCTTCGGCGTGCGCTCGCTCGTGCTCGCCTGCCTGATCCACCCCCTCCGGAATGCCCGGGGAGGACTGCGACCGGCGAGGGCCTGGACGACGTCGAGGCAGCGAATCTGCGGACCGGAAGTGTGGGGAGACACACTCAGTGGGAGGTAACTAGATGCGAAAACGGCTACTGGGATTGTTCGCGGGCGCGACGATCGTGTTCGCGGCATGCGGCGGTGCGGCAAGCCCGTCGCCTTCGTCCCCAGCCGCGTCGCAGCCCGGATCGCCCGCCGCCTCGGCGAGCGGGTCACCGGCCGCCTCGGCGGACGGCTCGGCCGCGCCGTCGGCCAGCGCCGGCGCAGGCGACATCAACCTCTTCGAGTCCGAGTATGCGGACATCGTCGAGGACGGCACCGCGGGCGGCCAGATCATCATCGGTGACTGGCAGGAAGCCAACCAGTTCAACCCGTACTACCTGGGCCAGGTGACGGAGGCGAACGTCGCGTCCGCGGCGTGGGCGACCCTCGTCGTGCTCACCCACGACTACAAGTACGCACCGGACCTCGCGACCGAGATCCCGACCCTCGACAACGGCGGCGTCGAGGTGCCCGGCCAGGACGGCGACGCGATGACGGTGACCTGGACGCTCAAGGGCGGGCTCAAGTGGTCCGACGGCGAGGACCTCACCTGCGACGACTTCGTGTACGCGTGGGAATGGGTCCTCGACGAGGGCAACGTCGGCGTCATCACGGCCGGGTTCGAGGACATCACTGAGTGGGAGTGCGCTTCCGACACGGAGATGATCCTCCACTTCGAGAACGTCTATGAGGGCTATCTGACCCTCGTCGCAGCCCCGCTGCCACGCCACTTCCTCGCCGAGATCCCGATCGCCGACCAGACAACCGGCGCGGGCTTCCGGGCCGAGGAGGTCGCCAAACTCCCCGTCAGCGGCGCCTTCAAGTTCGAGTCGGTCACACCCGGCCAGGAGCTCCGCCTCGTTCGCAACGACAACTACAAGAGCTTCACCCGCGACGAGCCGGCCTACCTCGAGACCCTCATCTGGAAGTGGTACACGGACGCGGACGCGATGATCGCCGGCTTCCGCGGCAATGAGGTCGACTTCGCGACCGACCTCCAGGACAGCGACATCCCCAAGGTCGAGGACCTGGGCGACCAGGTCAGCGTGATCCCGGCCCTCCTGTACGAGTTCCTCCGCCCCAACTGGTCCGAGGCCGACGCGTTCGACGAGGCCACCAAGACCGGCGGCTGCTCGCGCAACGAGGCCGTCCAGGACCGCGGCGAGGGCTGCCCGATGGCCGATCCGGCCATGCGCCAGGCCGTCGCCTTCGCGATCGACAAGGCCGCGATCAACACCCGGCTGCTGGGCGGCACGGTCGAGATCGCCAACACGGGCGTCTCGCCCGGAGCCTGGTTCTTCGCGGACCAGGAGCCGGCGACGTTCGACCCGGAGCAGGCCAAGACGATCCTCGAGGAGGCCGGCTGGACCGATTCCGATGGCGACGGCATCCGCGAGAAGGAGGGCCTGAAGGCCAAGATCGAGCTGTGCACGACGACCCGCCAGGTGCGCGTCGACACGCTCGCGCTCATCGCCGGCTGGCTGAAGGCCGTGGGGATCGAGTCCGTCGTCAACCCCGTTGACGCCGGCGCGATCTTCGCCGACTACAACGAGGCCACGCTCGACACGCCGTGCGCGCTGGCCACGAGCAACTTCGACCTCGCCGAGCACGCCTTCTCCAGCTCGATCGACCCGCTGGGCAACTACTTCAGCTACCACAGCAGCCAGTTCGAGCCGGATGGCGCCAACGATGCCCAGGTCAATGACCCGGCGATCGACGAGACGCTGCAGACGGTCAAGGACAGCGTCGACTTCCAGGTCATCCGTGACGCGATGGCGGACTTCCAGCAGGTCTACGTCGAGAAGACGCTGGAGATCCCGCTCTACTACCGCAAGAACGTCGAGCTCGTCGGTCCGAAGCTCGGCAACTTCGTGGCCAACCCGACGTCGGCCGGTCCGACCTGGAACGCCGTCGACTGGTTCGTCAAGGGCTGATCCGGGGGCCTTCGGCCCACCGAACGTGAGCCAACGGCTCGGGGCGTCCGCTGCGCGGGCGCCCCGAGCCATATCCGACCGGTGTACCGTTCACGCGACGTGAACCGGCCACGCCGTCGTCCCGTACCCATGACCACACACGTTTTACGCAGCCCGATGAAGCTGGCGGTGCGCCGATGACGAAGTACGTGGTCCGCCGGATCGCCCAGGCGATCCCCGTCCTGTTCGGCGTCACGATCATCACCTACCTGATCCTCGCCCTCGCCCCCGGCGGCCCAGAGAGCCGCTTCGCGAACAATCCCCGGATCACCGCCGAGGTCCGGGCGCGCTTCCTCAAGGCCTGGGGCCTCGACCAGCCGTGGCCCGTGCAGTACTGCCGGTGGATGGGCTTCTGCAACCCGAACGCCGCGAACGTCGTGCTGTCGGATGCCCCGGTCCTCGACCACGTCCCGCATCCCGGCGCCTTCCTCGGACCGACGGGTTGGCCCAACGTCCTGCCCGAGCCGATCAGCGGCTCCTCGAACGGCGTCTTCCACGGCGACTTCGGGTTCTCCGTGCAGACGGGGCAGTACGTCTCGAACATGATCGTCCGGGCCGCCCTGCCCACGTTCATCCTGGCCGCGTTCGCCCTCGTCATCTGGATCGGGATCGCGGTCCTCATGGGCGTGTACGCAGCCATCCACCGCTACTCGCTCTTCGACCAGGCCGCGACCGTCTTCGCCTACGTGGGCTTCGCCATGCCCACCTTCTGGCTGGGGATCATGCTGATCTTCATCTTCGCCGGCCCGGGCTTGAACATCCTCCCGGCCGGCGGCATGACGGACACGCGGCTGTCGCCGCCGTTCGGCAGCGAGGCCTACTGGAAATACTTCGGCAGCAAGCCGATCGAGGGCCTGCTCGACATCGGCAAGCACCTGATCCTGCCGGTGTTCACGCTGGTCGTCGTCAACATCGCCGGCGACTCGCGCTTCGTCCGGGCCAGCATGCTGGAAGCACTGAACCAGGACTACGTGCGGACGGCGAAGGCGAAGGGCCTGCCCGGTCGAACCGTGACCTTCAAGCACGCGCTCCGGAACGCGATGCTGCCGGTGCTCACGAACATCGGGCTGGAGATCCCGTTCCTGTTCACCGGCGCGATCGTGACCGAGACGATCTTCTCGTGGCCGGGCATCGGCAACCTGACCATCGACGCCACCCGCAACTTCGACTACCCGGTGCTCATGGGCGTGCTGTTGATCACCTCGACGATCGTCGTGCTGGCGAACCTGCTGGCCGACGTGGCCTACGCGTTCGTCGACCCGCGCATCAAGTACTGAGGTCCGCCACCATGGCCCAGGAGCTCAATCGCGTGGTCGCCGACACGACGGTGGCGGAGATCGACCGCCGCGCCGAGGAAGCGGGCGCGGACTACGAGGTCGGCCTCGAATCGCTCGGCCAGTTCCAGCTGGCCTGGCGGAAGTTCCGGAAGCACCGCCTGGCCCTGTTCGGCCTTGCCATCCTCGGGGCCCTCATCACGGCCGCGATCGTGGGACCGCTGATCGCCCCGTTCGACTTCAACACGATCCCGCAGCCGGACGTGAACGTCTACAAGGGCCGGGGCCCCTCGCTGGCCCATCCGTTCGGCGAGACGGGCGGCCTCCAGCGAGACGTGCTCCACCTCGTCGTCAACGGCGCCCGCACCTCGCTGTTCATCGGCTTCTCGAGCATGCTGATCGGCGTCACGATCGGGACGCTGGTCGGGTCCGTCGCGGGCTATGCCGGCGGCTTCGTCGACAACCTGCTGATGCGGATCGTGGACGTCATGCTCAGCCTGCCGATCCTGTTCGTCATCCTCGTCGCCGCCCGGTTCTTCGGCGGCGGCAACGTGCTGACGATCGTGGTCATCTTCGGCGTCTTCAGCTGGATGGGCATCAGCCGGCTCGTGCGCAGTCTCTTCCTGTCGATCCGCGAGCGCGAGTTCGTGGAGGCCGCCCGGGCCGTCGGCGTGCGCGACCGACGGATCATCTTCCGGCACATCCTGCCCAACGCCTTCAGCCCGATCGTCGTGTCCGCCTCGCTGATCGTGGCCGGCAACATCATCGGCGAGGCGTTCGTCAGCTTCCTCGGCTTCGGCGTCAGCGTGACCTCGCCGACGTGGGGCAACATCCTGTCGAACGCGCTGACCTTCATCCCGCTCGGCAACTGGTGGTGGCCGTTCTTCCCGGGCTTCGCGATCATCCTGACGGTGCTCGCGGTCAACTTCGTGGGTGACGGCCTGCGCGACGCGTTCGATCCCCGGTCGCGGGCATGACCGAGACGCTCTCGACGCCGGCCCCGCTGGGGGCCCCGCCGCCGCGCGAGACCCTGCTCGAGGTCCGCAACCTGCGGACGTCCTTCCAGGTCCTCGACGGCATCGTGCCGGCGGTCGACGGCATCTCGTTCTCGCTGGGGCGCGGTCAGACGCTCGGGATCGTGGGTGAGTCCGGGTCGGGCAAGAGCGTCACGGCGATGACCGTGATGCGCCTGATCGACATCCCGCCGGGCGTGATCGGGGAGGGCAGCGAGGTCTGGTTCGACGGCAGGGAGCTGCTGTCGCTGCCGCTCCGCGAGATGCGGCGGATCCGCGGCAACGAGATCGCGATGATCTTCCAGGAGCCGCTCACGAGCCTGAACCCGGTCCTGACGATCGGCGACCAGATCGCCGAGCAGGTGGAGCTCCACCTGAAGGTGAGGAAGAAGGAGGCCTGGGAGCGGTCCATCGAGGCCATCAAGCTGGTGGGCATTCCATCGCCGGAGCGGCGGGTGAAGCAGTACCCGCACGAGATGTCCGGCGGCATGCGCCAGCGGGTGATGATCGCGATGGCGCTGTCGTGCGAGCCAAAGCTCCTCATCGCCGACGAGCCGACGACGGCGCTGGACGTGACGATCCAGGCGCAGATCCTCGAGCTGCTCAAGACGATCCAGCAGCGCACCGGGTCCGCCCTGATGCTGATCACCCACGACCTGGGCGTGGTCGCCGAGATGGTCGACAACGTGGTCGTCATGTACACCGGCCAGATCGTCGAGCAGGGCACCGTCGAGCAGGTCCTCCTCGAGCCGCGTGCCCCGTACACGATGGGGCTGATCGAGTCGATCCCCACCGTCGAGAAGCGCGGCGGGCGGCTCTCCGTGATCAGCGGCGTGGTGCCCTCGCCGTTCAACCTGCCGCCCGCCTGCCGGTTCGAGCCGCGCTGCCCGTATCGCTGGGATCGCTGCCGGCGCGTTGAGCCGGACCTGTACCCGGCCGGCCCGGTCCAGGTCGCCCGCTGCCACCTGCACACCCCGGAGGGGGAGGGCCGCCGGCAGGCGGCGCTCGAGACGCATCGCGCCAACATGACCGCCGGTCGGGCATTCGGCAAGAGCCGCTAGGTGGAGGGACCCGCACCGATGGACGCCCCCGCGGGGGACGGCCGATCGATGGCCGATCCGTACGCCACCCGGGCCGGCGGGGGGGCGGACGCCCGGGGAACGGCCGAGCCGATTCTCTCCGTCCGCGGCCTCAAGAAGCACTTTCCGATCGTGGGCGGGATCCTCAAGCGCCGGATCGCCACGGTCTACGCGGTCGACGGGGTCGACTTCGACGTCCAGCCGGGCGAGATCTTCAGCCTCGTCGGCGAGTCGGGCTGTGGCAAGACGACCCTCGGCCGGTCCCTGCTGCGGCTGGTGGAGCCGACCGAGGGCGAGGTCAGGTTCCAGGGCCGGGACATCACGAAGCTCAGCCAGGCCGAGCTGCGGCCGCTCCGCCGCCAGATGCAGATCATCTTCCAGGACCCCTTCGGGTCCCTGAACCCGCGGATGCCGATCAGCGACATCATCGGCGAGGGTCTGCTGGCGCAGGGCGTCAGCGACCGCAAGGAGCGTGACAAGAAGGTCGGCGATTCACTCGAGGTGGTCGGCCTGCGGCGGGCGTATACCCGGCGCTACCCGCACGAGTTCTCCGGAGGCCAGCGACAGCGCGTGGGCATCGCCCGGGCGCTCGCGCTCAACCCGGACTTCGTCGTCTGCGACGAGCCCGTCTCGGCGCTCGACGTGTCGATCCAGAGCCAGGTGCTCAACCTGCTCCTCGATCTCCGCCGCGACTTCAATCTGACCTACCTGTTCATCAGCCACAACCTGTCCGTGGTCCAGTACTTCAGCGACCGGGTGGGGGTCATGTACCTCGGCCAGATCGTCGAGATGGGGACGGTCGAGGAGCTCTACCGGAACCCGCGGCATCCGTACACGGTGGCCCTGCTGTCCGCGATCCCGGAGCCGGACCCGAGGCGCCGCAAGAAGCGCCTCGTGCTCAAGGGCGACGTCCCGTCGCCGGCCGCCCCGCCGTCCGGCTGCCGGTTCCACACCCGCTGCTGGCTCCGCGAGCAGCTCGGCAACCCGGAGCGCTGCGCCACCGAGGAGCCGGTCCTCCGTCCGATCGACGCCGGTGGCCATCGGGCCAAGTGCCACTTCCCGGAGGAGATCAGCAAGCAGGGCGTCGAGGAGGTGGCCGCCACCCAGGACGTCATCGAGACGGCCGTCGCCACCGCGGAATGACCGGTGGATCGCGGGCGGCCCTGCGGCCGACCCCGCGGGCGGCCCTGCGGCCCACCCCGCGCCCGGCCCTGCGGCCCACCCCGCGGCCTCGCGCCAGCAGCCGGGCGGGTGCAGGTCGCACGGCCGGTCGCGGCGCCGCGGCGCTCGTCGTTCTGGCGCTCGTCGCCGGCTGCGGCGGGACTTCGCCCGGCCCCACGGGCACGCCCCTGGCGAGCGGTTCGCCCGGCGGCTCCGGCGCAGCCTCGGGCGACCGCGGGCCACGACCCACCGCCTGGCCGGGCAACGCCGTGCTCGGGATCGAGGCGCTCGGGGCGGCCGACGTGGAGATCCGCAAGGGGATCAACGACTTCAGCGCCGGTGTGGCGGCCGAGGACCTCGCCCTGATGCGCCGCGCCGCCGATGGGCTTGCCGGCGTCGACGTGCTGCTGCCGAACACCGATCGGATCGAGATCTTCCCCCCGATGCGACCGCTGGCTGCCAGGCTGCGCGACGTGCTGCCGGAGATCTCCGAGGCGTCGAGGCGCCTGCGGGCCGCCATCGATGCGGGCGACGGGCCCGGCATCTCAACGGCCAGCGGCGAGCTGGCCGAGGCCCTGACCGGCTACGCCGAGGTCCAGCCGGAGCTCGCCGGGTGGGTGATCGAGTCCGTGGAGCAGCGCCGGCTCCTGCTTCGCTAGCGGCGGGTCCGCGTCAGCCGCACCGGCCCGCCGCACCGGCCCGCCGCACCGGCCCGCCGCACCGGCCCGCCGCACCCGCCTCACCCCGAGATTGACACATTTCCAACTCCATCGAACAGGATCCGCCGGGAAGGGGCGCGGCAGCGGCCAGGCTCGGTTCAGGACACGGTTCTCGCGCACGATCGCACACTGCAGCGCCTTGACTTGCCCGGGCCATGGGTCGCGGCAAGCGGCCGGATCGGGTCCGGAACGACATCCTGTTCGATGGCATCGGAAAGCTGCGCATGTTGACTGCCCGGCGGCCCGGCCCGACCGTCGCGGTGGCGCTCCCGCCGTCAGGGGCCGGCCGTCGCACCTGCGCGGAGCCGTTCCTGGCGCATGCGCTCCTCGCCCCCCGGCCCCCGGAAGTGGCAGGCCGCCTCGTGCTCCGCCCCGCGGTCCAGGGAGAGCAACGGCGGGTCCGTGGTGACGCAGATCTGGGGTCCGCCGAGCTCCGCCCGGAGCTGGCAGCGCGGGTTGAAGCGGCAGCCGGACGGCGGGTTGACCGGGCTCGGCACGTCGCCCTTCAGGATGATCCGCTGGCGCCGCAGGGCCGGATCCGGGATCGGGATCGCGGACATCAGCGCCTGGGTGTACGGGTGCTCCGGCTGGCGGAAGATCTCCCGGCGCTCGGCCACCTCGGCCACCCTGCCCAGGTACATCACGGCCACCCGGTCGCTGATGTGCTCGACGACGCCCATGTTGTGGGCGATGAAGACGTAGGTCAGCCCGAGCTCCCCCTGGAGCGCCTTCAGCAGGTTCAGCACCTGGGCCTGGATCGACACGTCCAGCGCGGACACCGGCTCGTCGCACACGACGAGGTCCGGCTCCAGCACGAGGGCCCGGGCGATGCCGATCCGCTGGCGCTGGCCGCCGGAGAACTCGTGCGGATAGCGGCGTGCGTGGTAGGGCATCAGCCCCACCTTGTCCATGATGGCCTGGACCTTCCGCCGGCGCTCGGCAGGCGTCCCGAGCGCGTGGATGCGTAGCCCCTCGCCGATCGAGTCGCCGATCGGCGTGCGCGGATCGAGCGACGCGTACGGATCCTGGAAGATGATCTGCATCCGCCGGCGGTACGGGCGCAGCTCCGCGCCCTTGAGCGCCGTGATGTCCCGTCCGTCGAACCGGATCGTGCCGGACGTCACGTCGATCAACCGCAACAGCAGCCGGCCGACGGTCGTCTTGCCGCAGCCGGATTCGCCCACGAGCCCGAGCGTCTCCCCGCGACGGATCTCGAAGCTCACGTCGTCTACCGCCTGGACGACGGCGATCGTGCGCTGCAGCACCCCGCCCCGGATCGGGAAGTGCTTGACGAGATTGCGGACCTCGACGAGCGGTCCGGGCTCGTCCGGGACGGCGGCGATGCCCGGCGCGCTCGGCGCCGCGGCGCTCGCGACGGCGCTCATCGAATGAGCTCGTCGGGTGTCGGCGTTCCGGCATCGACCGCTCCGGCGACCCCCGTCGCGACGCCAACGGACGCGCCGCTCCCCACCGCCTTCGCCGCCCGGGCCATCAGATTGCCCGCGGCATCGTGGTACAGCCAGCAACGGACCTCGTGTCCCTGGCCCACCCCCCGGAGCGCCGGATGCACGTCCGTGGCGATGGCCAGGTCCTCGCTGACCCGGGCGGCGCACCGTGGCGCGAAGCGACAACCCCTGGGCAGGTCGATCAGGTTGGGCACGACGCCGGGAATGACCGCCAGCTCCTCCTTGACCTCGCCGACGACCGGGATCGAGCCGATCAGGCCGCGGGTGTACGGGTGGAGGGGGTCGCGGAATAGCGAGCCGACGTCCGTGTGCTCGACGATCTCGCCGGCGTACATCACGGCGACCCGGTCGCACATCTCCGCGACCACGCCGAGGTCGTGCGTGATGAGGATGATCGCGGTCCCCGTCACGTCGCGCAGGTTGCGCATCAGGTCGAGGATCTGGGCCTGGATCGTGACGTCGAGCGCCGTCGTCGGCTCGTCTGCGATGAGCAGGTCCGGCTCGAGCGCGAGCGCCATCGCGATCATGACCCGCTGGGCCATCCCGCCGGACATCTCGTGCGGGTAGGCCTTCAGCCGGCGCTCCGGGTCGGGGATGCCGACCATCTCGAGGAGCTCCCGGGCGCGACCCCAGGCCGGCCGGCGCTTCATGTTGCGGTGGATCCGGAGCACCTCGGTGACCTGGGTGCCGACATCCCAGACCGGGTTGAGCGACGAGGTCGGCTGCTGGAAGATCATCGAGATCTGGTCGCCCCGGAGCCGGCGCATCTCGTCCGGGCGCAGCTTCAGCAGGTCCCGTCCGTCGAACAGCACCTCGCCGCCGTCGATGCGGCCCGGCTTCGCGATCAACCCCATGATCGACAGGCTGGTGACGCTCTTGCCGCAGCCGGACTCGCCGACGAGGCCCATGATCTCGCCGCGATCGACGTGGAAGTCGATGCCGTCGACTGCCCGCACGGCGCCGTCCCGGGTGTGGAACGACGTCCGCAGCCCGCGGACCTCGAGCAGCGGCCGCTCCCCACGCGGGCGCTTTGGCTTGCGCGCGGCGGCGGGCAGGATCTCCTCGATGACCGTCTCGTCGAGCCGGACGCCGAGCGAGTCGACGGGCGCGCCGGGCGGGGTGGTCATCGGTTGAGGCGCGGGTCGAGCGCGTCGCGCAGCCCGTCGCCCAGGAGGTTGAACCCGAGAACGACGAGCGTGATCGCGAAGCCGGGCGCGAGGATCAGGTGCGGCGCGCTGAACAGCTGGTTCCGCTCCGAGCCGATCATGGCGCCCCACTCGGGGATCTTCGGCTCGGCGGCGAGACCGAGGAACGACAGGGCCGCGACGTCCAGCAGGGCGACGCCGATGCCGAGCGTGCCCTGGACGATCATCGGCGTCAGGGAGTTCGGCACGACTCGACGGACGAGAAGGCCGACGCTGGACTCGCCGAGGGCCCGCGAGGCCGTCACGTAGTCGAGGTCGCGGACGGACAGCACAGCGGCCCGCATCACCCTGGCGTAGATCGGGATGGCGACGATGCCGATCGCCAGCTGCGCGTTGAGCAGGCCCGGACCGAGTGCAGCGAGGATCGCGATCGCGAGCAGAAGGCTCGGGAACGCCAGCAGCACGTCCATCAGCCGCATCAGCACGTTGTCCAGGAATCCGCCGACGTATCCGGCGGTCGCGCCGATGACGGCGCCGATGAGGATCGCGAACCCGACGGTCAGAAAGCCCACCTGGAGCGAGATGCGCGCGCCGTGGACGAGCCGGCTGAAGACGTCGCGGAAGTTGCCGTCGGTGCCCAGCAGGTGCTGGGGCTTGCTGGTCGGACATCCCAGCGCGTGGATGCACGGGGCGTCCCGTCGCTCGACGCCGGGCTCAGCGTTCAGGAGGCCGAGCTCCGGGTCGTGGGTGGCAATGACGTCGGCGAAGATGGCCGTCAGGACGAGCACCGCCAGGATCGCCAGGCCGATGACGGCACTCCGCTGGCGGAGGACGTTGCCCAGCGTGTCCCGCCAGAGCGAGGCATCCCGACCAACGGCCAGGCGGTCGGCGAGCAGCTCCGGGATCGGCTCCGTGCTGGCGGCCATCAGGTCAGCCGGACCCGGGGATCGAGCTTCGCGTACGAGATGTCGACCAGGAGGTTGACGGTGATGAACGCGACCGCGACCAGCACCGTGAAGCCCTGGACGATCTGGTAGTCGCGCGCGGCGATGGCCTCGAAGATCGCGCTCCCGACCCCGCCGAGGCGGAAGATCGTCTCGGTCAGCACGGCGCCCGAGAGCAATCCGCCGAGCTGCAGCCCGATGATCGTGACGACCGGGAGCATCGCGTTCCCGAGGCCGTGCCGGAGCACGACTCGACGCTCGCGGAGGCCCTTCGCCCGGGCCGTCCGGACGAAGTCCTGGCCGAGCACGTCGAGGAGGCTCGAGCGGGTGATCCGGGCGATGATCGCGAGCGGGATGGTGCCGAGCGCGACGGCGGGCAGGATCAGGTGGCGGAGCGCATCGCCGAGGAGCGACCAGTTGGTCGTGACCAGCCCATTGAACGTGTACATCCCCGATAGGAAGTCCAGCACGGCGCGCGGCGGCCCGGACAGCGACTCGAGCCCCCACACGTCGGCCAGCGGCCGCACGATCGTTCCCGGGCTGAGCCGCCCGGACGGCGGCAGGGAGATCGGCGTGTCCTTCAGCGTGACCGCAAAGAGGTAGGCGAGCAGGAGCCCGAGGACGAAGATGGGCACGGACACGCCGAGGTTGGCGACGACCATCGTGCCGACGTCGATGGGCGAGTTTCTCCTGGCCGCCGACAGCACCCCGAGGGGAACGCCGATCAGGATCGCCAGCAACAGTGCCAGAACGGCGAGCTCGACGGTCAGCGGCAGCCGCTCGATCAGGATGTCCCCGACCGGACGGCCGAGCTTCGTCGAGGTTCCGAGATCACCCTTGGCGACCTCCCCGAGGTAGACGACGAACTGCTCCGGGATCGACTTGTCCAGCCCGTGGCGGGCGTTGAAGTCGGCGCAGCGGGCGGGGCTGGTGCGCTCGCCGAGCGCGGCGGTGCAGGGATTGCCCGGGATCACGCGCGCTAGCGCGAAGACCGCGAACAGCACCCCGAACAGGACGGGCAGGCTGACGAGGATGCGCCGAACGATGAAGCGGGTCATCGGCCTCGCTGCGGCTGGATATGCGACGGGGCGCTACCCCGGAGGGTAACGCCCCGTAGACGTGCGGACGAGGGAGGCTCAGCCTTCCGCCGGCGGCGGGTTCAGGAACTTGGTCCACAGGAACGTCCAGTACTCGAACAGGCCGCTGCCCTCCTTGCCGACGTGGAGCGGGTGCTCCGCGTCCCACTGGACGGCATAGGAGACGACGACGTCATTGGCGTCGAAGGTCGCCCCGTCGTGGAAGGTCACGTCCTCGCGGAGCGTGCAGGTCCAGACCGTCGAGTCCTCGTTGCCGGTGCACTCCTCGGCCAGCGCGGGCTCGGGATCGGTGCCGCCGATCGAGTACGAGTAGAGCGATTCCATGATCTGCTCGCAGACCCGCAGGGACTCGCCGTCGGTCTCGTCGGCGCAGTACAGGCCTCCCGGCTCACCGTTCTGGAGCCACACGAGCTGGGGCCGGTCGCCGGCCTTCATCGCGAACAGCGCCTCGTTCCCGAGCGGGGACGAGTGGGCGCCGGTGACGTCCGCGCGGAACGCCGTCGCCGAGCCGCCGTGCGCCACCGGGATGAGCGGCACGTGCTGCTTGAGCGCATTGTTGGCCTGCTCGTAGAGCGCCTCCCGCTCGGCGGCGTCGGACGAGGCGGCGGCCTCCTGGAGCGGGCCCGTGATGTCCTCGAACTTCTCGCCGAACTGCTCGGACGCGCCGAGACCGACGTGGACATCGAGGAAGTTGGTCACGTCCGGGTAGTCCGCGCCCCACCCGAGGAGGTGGATCCCCTCGAGCTGGCCGGAAGACGCCTCGGTCAGGTAGGTGTTCTCGTCGCGGACGTCGATCTCGACGTTGACGCCGAGGTTCTCCGCCAGCTGCTGCTGGATCTCCTGCGCCACGACCTGGGGCTCGGGGAGGTAGCCGCGGACGACGTCACGCAGGTGGAGCGGATAGGTCTTCGAGAAGTCGAAGCCCGCGTCGGTCAGCTCCTGCTTCGCGGCCGCGGCGTCGAACTCGTACCACGCCTCGCCGGCGCAACCGCCGGGGATGGCACACGGGGTGAAGTGGGTCGCCACCTCGGAGCCCGCTGGATAGAAGTTGTCGACGATCTGGTCGCGGTTGATGCCCTTGGCGAAGGCCTGCCGGACCGCCTCGTTGTCGAACGGCGGGAACTTGTTGTTGAAGCCGAGGTAGAAGATGTTCAGCGCGGTCCGGGGGAACAGCGCGAGCTCGGCATTGCCCTCGATCTTCTCGAAGTCGTCGGAGCCCGGGTTGTCGATGCCGTCGACGGTGCCCGCCTCGAGCTCGACGAGCCGCTGGGCGGCCTCGGCGCTCCAGCGGATGATCGCGCTGGGCGTCTGCGGCTGGTCGCCCCAGTAGCCCTCGTACGCCGACAGGACGATCTCCTGCTCCGGCGTCCAGGCGTCGAGCTTGTACGGCCCGGTGCCGTTCGGCTCGCGCACGAGCTGCTGCCCGCCGCCGCCGGTCGTCTCCAGGTAGTCCGCATCGTTGATCGCGAGCGAGGTGAAGGCGATCTTCGACAGGAAGGCCGCATCGGACTGGCAGAGGCTGAACTCGACCGTCGACGCGTCGACTGCCTTGATCGACCCCATGATCCCTTCGTAGCCCTCGACGTCGCAGGCGGAGGAGCCATCCTCGGGGTAGGACAGCGCTTCGAACGGGGCGCCGGACGGCTCCTCGGACGTTGGCGCAGATGCGGATGCGGGCGCGGATGCGGACGCGGATGCGCCACCCTGCGACGGGGCCGCCGAGCTCGGGCTCGGCGAGGCCGCTCCAGCGCATGCCGCGAAGACGATCGCCACGACCGCGAGCAACGCGAGCAGCGGCAACCACTTCGGTGTACGGGACATGCTGTGTTTCTCCTCCTCACATCGCCCGCCGCCGGATCCCTGGGGCTCCCCAGTTCAGGCGCAGCGGGGCACGACAGTCCGCGGCGCGACCGCAGCCGCCTCACGGGTGCGGGGAAGCCTAGCACCGGCGCACTGCGGCCGTCACCCACCAGTACGGGGCTCCCGCGACTGGCGTTCACCCGGCGCGGGCGGTGCGGGCCGGTGCGGGCAGGCTGAATCGCTATGCTCGCGGCGTGCAGTCCATCCGAATCGCGCTGGCCCAGACGGCGCCCCGGCTCGGTCAGCTCGATGCGAACCTCGCCCGGCACCACGAGCTGATCGGCGAGGCGCGGGCCGCCGGAGCGGATCTCGTCGTCTTCCCGGAGCTGGGGCTCACCGGCTACCAGCTCCAGGACCTCGCCGCGGACGTCGCGATGCGGCTGGACGACCCGAGGCTGGCGCGGCTCGCCGGGGCGACGCGGGATCTCTCCGCCGTCGTCTCCTTCGTCGAGGAGTCCGCGGACCACCGGCTGTTCATCGCCGCCGCCCTGCTCGAGGACGGCGAGGTGCGGCACGTCCATCGAAAGATCCACCTGCCGACGTACGGCCTGTTCGACGAGCGCCGCTTCTTCGCCGCCGGGGACATGCTGCGGGCGGTTCCCTCGCGGCTGGGGCTGGGCGTGGGGCTTGCCGTGTGCGAGGACTTCTTCCACCTGTCCGTGGCGCAGCTCCTGGCGCTCGATGGAGCGCAGCTCCTGGTCAACGTGTCGTCCTCGCCCGGTCGCGACCTGGCGGCGACGCACGAGGTGGGGCTGGGCACCGCGTCGTCGTGGTGGACCCTGATGCGGACGTACGCGCAGCTGACGACGTCCTTCGTCGTCTTCTGCAACCGGGTCGGGAACGATGAGTCGATCTCGTTCTGGGGCGGCTCGGAGGTGGTGGCGCCGAACGGCGAGACGCTCTTCCGGGCGCCGCTGTTCGACGAGGGCCTGTTCACCGTCGACGTCTCGCCCGGCGACGTGCGGCGGGAGCGGATCGCGGTCCCGCTGCTGCGCGACGAGCGACCGGAGCTCCAGCTGCGCGAGCTTGCCCGGGTCGTTGCCGAGCGGGCCGGGCTGGGGCACGACACGACCGCGGAGTTGGGCGCCGAGCCCGGGCCCGACGTGGCGCCGGACGACCCGCCGCACGAGCCGATCGGCTTCCGGAAGGCCCGATGAGCACCGGAGCTGCCGCCGCGCCGCTCGGCGCCGACGGCCAGCCGCTGTTCGAGCTGCCGGCCGAGCTCGCGATCGACACCGGCGTCGCCCGCCGGGTGATCAGGGAGTTCATCCGGGCGCAGCTTCGCCAGGCCGGGTTCGAGCGGGCGGTGGTCGCGCTGTCCGGCGGCATCGACTCGGGTCTCGTGGCCTACCTCGTCGCGGAGGCGATCGGCGCCGAACGCCTCCTGTGCGTGCTGATGCCGTACCGGACCTCCTCGCCCGCATCTCGCGCGGACGCGGAGGACGCCGTGCGCCGGCTCGGCTGCGCCAGCGAGGTCGTCGAGATCAGCGCGATGGTCGACGGCTTCTTCGGCCTCGAAGGTGCACCGGGCGCCGCGGGCCGGGAGGGACTCGAGGCGAGCCCGCACCGCCGCGGCAACTTCGCCGCCCGGATGCGGATGACGGTGCTCTACGACCGATCCGTCACCTGGGGCGGGCTCGTGGTCGGGACCGGCAACAAGACGGAGTCCCTGGTTGGCTACACGACGCTGTTCGGCGACAGCGCCTGTGCGTTCAACCCGATCGGCGACCTCTACAAGAGCCAGGTCCGCCAGCTCGCGGCGGCCGTGGGCGTGCCCGAGACGATCATCCGGAAGGCGCCCAGCGCGGACCTCTGGCCGGGCCAGACCGACGAGGCCGATGCGGGGGTCAGCTACCCGGTCCTGGATCGGCTGCTCCACTGGCGGATCGACAAGCGGCGCTCCGGCGAGGAGCTGGCGGCGATGGGCTTCGATCCGGCGCTCGTCGAGCGAGTGGAGCGGATGGTCGCGGGCTCGGAGTTCAAGCGCCAGGTCCCGCCGGTCGCGAAGCTGGGACCGCGAACCGCAGGGGTCGACTACCTCTACCCCCGGCGTCGGCCGGGCTCCGCCCGGGGGTGAGCGGTGAACCCGCGGGCGCGCTCCCGGGCACGCTCTACGTCGTGGCGACGCCGATCGGCAACCTCGGCGACGTGACGCTGCGGGCGATCGAGGTCCTCCGGGCGGTGCCCCTCATCGCGGCCGAGGACACCCGGCTCACTCGCCGGCTCCTGGAGCGGCACGCGATCACCACTCGAACGACGAGCTACCACGCCCGGAGCGACCCACGACGCGAAGAGGAGCTGCTCGAGCACCTGCGTGGCGGCGGCGACCTCGCGCTCGTGACGGACGCCGGAACCCCGCTCGTGTCCGACCCCGGGGAGGGGCTCGTCGCCGCCTGGGCCGCGCAGGACGGCCGGGTGGTGCCCATCCCCGGCGCCTCTTCCGTGCTGGCGGCCGTGATGGCGTCCGGCCTCGCGGGGCCACGCTGGACGTTCGAGGGGTTCCTGCCGCGCTCCGGGCGGGAGCGTCGCGAGCGGCTGGCGAGGATCGCTGCGGACGAGCGCGGCGCGGTCGTGTTCGAGGCTCCCAGCCGGGTGGCCGCGACGCTCCGCGATCTGGCCGCTGCCTGCGACGAGGCGCGCCCGGCGGCCGTCTGCCGGGAGCTGACCAAGCTCCACGAGTCGATCGTGCGGGGCTCCCTCGGCTCCCTGGCCGCGGCCGCCACGGACGGGACCATCCGCGCGCGCGGCGAGTTCGTGCTTGTCGTCGGCAGCGGGTCCGCGCGCGAGGACGCCACTGGCGCCGAGGCGGCGCTCACGGCCGCGCGCGACGCCGTGGAACGCATGGTCGACGAGGGCGTCGCGCGCGGCGATGCGGCAAGACGCGTCGCCGCGGACACTGGTCTCCCACGCCGGAGCCTCTACGCTGCGCCGCAGCGCGATCTGCCGGGCGCCGCGCCCGGCGATCGACCAGCCCAATCCCGAGAGATGGAGGATCGATGACCGCGTCTGCACAGCCCGCCCCGCGAAGCGGCCTCCCGGTGCTCGGCCCGCTGTCGCCGTTCGCGCGGACGGCGATCCTCGCGACCGTCGTCGCGACCGTGATCGCGATCGTGCTCGACTTCGGCGTCCACGCGCCGGGCACGATCGTGTTCATCGTGTCCGCGCTGGCGATCCTCGGCCTGGCCTGGATCGTCGGTCTGGCCACGGAACGGCTCGGGGCGCTGACTGGGCCGCAGGTCGGCGGCATCCTGAACGCGACGTTCGGCAACGTGGCCGAGCTGATCATCGCCTTCTTCGCCCTCCAGGCCGGGCTCCTCACCGTGGTCAAGGCGTCACTGACCGGCTCGATCATCGGCAACCTGCTGCTCGTCCTGGGCGCCGCCATCCTGGCCGGCGGCCTCAGGAACGGGATCCAGACGTTCAGCCAGCGCATCGCCGGCTCCAACGCCGCCCTGCTTGTCCTGGCGGCCGTGGGGCTGTTCGTCCCGGCCACCTTCGCGGCCAGCGGCGAGCCCACGGAGGGCACGATCCGCGAGGAATCCGTGCTCGTCGCGCTGGCCCTGATGGTCGGCTACGTCCTGTCGATCATCTACCAGTTCCGGAACGCGGAGCAGACGCTCGGCGGTCACGAGGAGCCGGCCGGGCACGCCGGCCCCGCCTGGACGCGGAACATCGCCGTCGCGGTGCTGCTCGGCGCGGCGGGACTGCTGGCCGTCCTGTCGGAGATCCTGGTCGGCGCGATCGAGCCGTTCGTCGAGGCCTTCGGGCTGTCCGAGTTCTTCGTGGGTGTCGTGCTCATCCCGACCATCGGCAACCTGGCCGAGCACCTGGTCGCGGTCCAGCTCGCCTTCAAGAACAAGATGGAGTTCGCGATGGCCGTCTGCTACGGGTCGTCGCTCCAGGTCGCCCTGTTCGTGGCCCCCTTGCTGGTCATCGTCGGCGTGCTGATCGGCCAGCCGATGAACCTCGTCTTCCATCCGCTCGAGGTGGCCGCGGTGGTGGGCGCGGTGGGCATCAGCGCCCTCATCGCGCTCGACGGCGAGTCGAACTGGCTGGAGGGCGCGCTGCTCCTGATCGTCTACGCGATCCTCGCGGTCAGCTTCTTCGAGCTGGTCTGAGGGTGGCCGCCGGCTCGGCGACCGACAGGTCGCCAGACCAGCGCGACGTCGAGCGCCTGGTCGACGCCTTCGGCAGCGCGCTCGAAGCGCGCGACGCGGCGGGAATGCTGGCAACGCTTGCCGAGGACGCGGTGATCATTCCGAGCGAGGGCGTCACGGCCTATCTCGGGCGCGAGGCCGTCGACGCGTTCATCCACCGCCTCGAGCACCATGCGCGACGGTACGGGTGGCGCTGGACGGAGCGTCGGGTGGTGGTTCGCGGTGACGCGGCCTGGTTCGTCGCCCTCGGGCGGGAGAACGTCGAGGAGGACAGACGCGAGTGGACGCTGCCGTACTGCCTGACCGGCGCGGCCGTTCGGACCGCGGCGGGCTGGCGCCTGCAGATGCTGCATGCGTCCGAGGACCGGCCGGCGCGCCCGAAGGCCTGAACGGCGGGCGTGACGGCCCGGCGGCGCCGGAGGGGGACGGCGCCGCCGGGTTGGGGGATGCTTTGCGTCAGGCGGCGGCCTCCTCGGCGATCGGCTCCGAGGCGTCCGACGGCGTCAAGCCGTTGGCCTCGGCCTGCGCCTCGAGCGCCTGGGCCGCCGACTCGGCCTCGTAGTCCTTCTTTCGCCGGCCCGACAGCATCTCGACGTGCGAGGCGACGACCTCCGTCTTCCAGTGGCGGGCGCCGCGATCGTCGTCCCAGCTGCGAGTCTGCAGCCGGCCCTCGATCGCGACCTGCTGCGCCTTGCCGAGGAACTGACCGCAGATCTCGGCCAGGCGGTCCCAGGCCACGATGTTGTGGTACTCCGACTTCTCCTTGCCGCCGGCGTACTCGTTCGTCGCCACCGAGAACTGGGTGACGGCCTTGCCGCTGGCGAGGCTGCGCATCTCCGGGTCGCGCGTGAGGCGCCCGGTCAGCAGGACCTTGTTCATCGGTCCAGGTCTCCTTCCCGGTCGGCCGGTTGCACCGGTTCGACCCTGCGTGGTCCGGCGGGATCGACACGGCGGGCGATTGAGCTGCCGGCCCCGGCGGCGCGGGCCCTCGGCGGGTCGGCGGTTCGGCGAGGCCGGCGGTGCTGGCGGGCACTTCAGACGGTAGCGGGCGCCCATCATCGGCCGGTCATCGGAGCCTTATCGCCGACGTATCGCGAGATAAGGCGGACGCGATACTGGGCCCAGCCTGGCCACCGGCAATCGGCACGAGGGGGTCGGAGCCCAGGGGCCGGCTGGTATACTCGGCCGGTCCCTTCAGCCACGGGCGGAGCCCGCGATCGAGGAGAGAGCGATCGCTCGAGTTCGGGGCGATGGTCGTCCGGCGCGGCGGCCAGGCCATCAGGCCCGCACGGTCCGCCGAGAGCCCGGCGGTACGACGGGGGAGCAGTCTATCCAGGTCCCAGGCCACGCGGCCGGGGGCCTTTTCGTTTGCCGGCCGGGACCGTCCTCCCGGTCGGGCGGATCGTCCCGCCCCTGGTCGGCGGTGCGGCCCGGCCGATCCGGGCCGGTGACCGGCTGATGCCGGCGACGGTGATCGTCGGCCTCCAGTGGGGCGACGAGGGCAAGGGCAAGACGACGGACTTCCTGGCCGAGCAGGTGGCGATGGTCGTCCGGTACCAGGGCGGCGACAACGCCGGGCACACGGTCGTGCGCGGCGACGAGGTGTTCAAGCTCCACCTGGTGCCGTCCGGGGTGCTGTACCCGCACATCACGTCCGTGATCGGCAGCGGTGTCGTCGTCAACCCGGCCACGCTGATCGACGAGCTGGAGATGCTGAGGTCGCGCGGCATCGAGGTCGGGCGCGTGCGGGTGAGTCGCGCGGCGCACGTGATCATGCCCTACCACGTGGCCCTGGACCGGGCGCTCGAGAGCCGGCTCGGCGACGACAGGGTGGGCACGACGGGACGGGGGATCGGCCCGGCCTACGGCGATCGGGCGTGGCGGCTGGGGCTCCGGATGGAGGATCTGCTCGAGCCGGAGATCATCCGGGAGCGGCTCGCCCGGGCGCTGCCGGACAAGGGCGTCCTGCTCGCCTCGCACGGGCTGCCGGCCCCGGACGCCGACGCCCTGTGCCGCCAGGCCGCCGCCTGGGGCGAGCGGCTGCGCGACCACATCGACGACACGACGACGCTCGTGCAGGACGCGCTCAGCCGAGGGGACCATGTCCTGCTCGAGGGGGCGCAGGGCACGCTCCTCGACCTGGACCACGGCAGCTACCCGTTCGTGACCTCGTCCAACCCGGTCGCCGGCGGCGCCTGCACGGGCGGCGGGATCGGGCCGCTCCAGGTCGACGAGGTGCTGGGCGTCATGAAGGCCTATGCGACGCGGGTCGGGGCGGGACCGTTCCCGACGGAGCTCGGCGATGACGTGGGCGAGGGGATCGCCTCGCGCGGCCAGGAGGTCGGGACGACGACCGGGCGGCCGCGGCGCGTCGGCTGGTTCGACGGCGTCCCGCTCCGGCGCGCGGTGGCGGTCAACAGCGTGAGCAGCATCATGCTCAACAAGCTGGACATCCTGTCCGGGGTCGACCCGATCCGGCTGTGCATTGGCTACTCGATCGACGGCCGGAGCGTCGACGCCTGGCCGTCGAGCGGCGCGGTGCTGGCGCGCGCGACGCCGATCTACCAGGAGTTCGCCGGCTGGGAACGCCCGATCCACGACGTCCGTTCGCTCGCCGACCTGCCCGAGAATGCCCGCCGGTACGTCACCGCACTCGAGGAGCACGCGGGCGTGCCGATCGTCCTCGTGTCCGTCGGGCCGGAGCGGACCCAGACGATCGAGCGGGCCTGGCGCCCGATGCGGCACCGCACGCCGCTGCCGCCGGGCGGCGGTCGACCGGCTGCAGCGACCGGTGCCAGCGCGGCCGCGGGTGGGGCAGATGAGCCGAGCCCGTCCGGAGTCGCCCGAGTCGCCGGTGCGGCCGGCGGAGCGTCGCCGGCGTGACGCTCGTGCAGCCGACCCGGATCCTGGTCGTGGGCGGAGGCGGCCGCGAGCACGCGCTTGCCTGGAAGCTCGGGTCCGAGCCGGGCGTCAACGAGGTCGTCGTCGCCCCGGGCAGCGACGCGATCGCCGCCGAGGCCCGGGTTCGCTGCGTCCGGGGCGCCGATCCGCTGGATGGCCCCTCGCTCGTGGCGATCGCGCGGGCCGCGTCGGTCGAGCTGGCGGTGATCGGTCCCGAGGCGCCGCTCGCGGCGGGTGTCGCGGACGACCTGCGCGCGGCCGGCGTGCCGGTCTTCGGGCCATCGGCGGCCGCGGCCCGGATCGAGACCTCGAAGGCGTTCTGCCGCGAGGTCGCGGAGGCGGCCGGGGTGCCGACGGCGGGCGGAGCCGCGTTCGACGCGCCGGCCGAGGCTGTCGCGTTCGCGCGACGGGTCGCCGCCGACGGCAACGGCGTCGTCGTCAAGGCGGATGGCCTCGCGGCCGGCAAGGGCGTCCAGGTCTGCGACGATGCGGCGGGCGCCGAGGCGGCGATCCGGGAGCTGTTCGACGGCGAGGCCGGTGCGCTCGTGGTCATCGAGGAGCGCCTCTCCGGTCGCGAGGCCAGTCTCGTCGTGCTGACCGACGGTCGGGACGTCCTGGCCCTGCCGGCGGCCCGCGATCACAAGCGGCTCCTCGATGGGGATCGCGGCCCGAACACGGGCGGCATGGGCGCCTACAGCCCGCTGCCGGATCTGCCGGACGCGACGGCGGAGGCGCTGCTGGACGCCATCCACCGGCCGATCCTGGCCGAGCTGGCGCGTCGCGGCAGCCCCTTCCGCGGTGCCCTCTACGCCGGCCTCATGCTGACACCGAGCGGTCCCCGCCTGCTCGAGTGCAACGCGCGCCTCGGCGACCCGGAGACGCAGGTCACGCTGCCGCGGCTGGCCGTGGCGCTCGGGCCGCTGCTGCTCGCGGCGGCGCGGGGTCACCTCCTGGCCGCCGCCCGGCCGCTCGGTATCCCGGGCAGCCTGCTGCCGGTGACCCGAACGGCGGCCGTCGGCATCGTGCTCGCCTCAGCCGGTTACCCGGACGCGCGGCGCGGCCAGGGAATGCGAATCTGCGGACTGGAGCTCGCGGCTGCGCTCGGCGGACTCGTGTTCCACGCCGGCACCGCGCGCGACAGCGACGGCTTCGTGACCGCGGGCGGGCGGATCCTGACCGTGCTGGGCCGCGGCCCGGACCTGGCGGCAGCCCGGTCCGTGGCCGAGGAGGCAGCCGAGACGATCGCCTTCGAGGGCGCCACTCGGCGACGCGACATCGCTGCCTCGCTGCCGGACCCGGTCGGTGAGGTGCCCGCGCGCGAGGGCGGGAGCAGCCCGGTGGGGGTCGCATGATCCGGCGCTACACGCTGCCCGAGATGGGCGCCGTCTGGACGGACGAGGCCCGCTTCGGCCGGATGCTCGAGGTGGAGCTGGCGGTGTGCCGCGCGCAGGCGCGCCGCGGGCTCGTGCCAGCGACGGCGCTGCGGGCGCTCGAGAGCCGCGCTCGCGTCGACGTCGAGCGGATCGGCGAGATCGAGCGGACGACGGACCACGACGTGATCGCGTTCGTCACCCAGGTTGCGGAATCCGTGGGCGCCGATGGCCGCTACCTGCACCTGGGCCTGACGAGCAGCGACATCGTGGACACGGCCCTCGCGCTCCAGCTCCGGTCCGCGGGCCGGCTGCTGCTGCAGGCCGCCGATGGGCTCCTTCGCGCGCTGATCGACCGGGCCAGGCGCGAGGCCGGGACGGTGCTCATGGGTCGCACCCACTCGGTCCACGCGGAGCCCACGACGCTGGGCCTGAAGCTCGCCGGCTGGGCGTTCGAGGTGGACCGCGGGAGGACCCGGCTGGCGACGGCGGTCGACGAGATCGCGACCGGCAAGATCTCGGGTCCGGTCGGCACGTACAGCCATCTCGACCCGGAGCTCGAGGCAGAGGTGCTCGACGGCCTGGGGCTGCGGGCGGACCCTGTGTCCACCCAGATCGTCCAGCGCGACCGGCACGCCGCGCTGCTGGCGGCGATCGCGATCCTCGGCGGCTCACTGGAGCGCCTCGCGACCGAGGTCCGCAACCTCCAGCACAGCGAGATCGGCGAGCTCCAGGAGCCGTTCCGGAGCGGGCAGAAGGGCTCGTCCGCCATGCCGCACAAGCGCAACCCGATCCTGTCCGAGCGGATCGCGGGGCTCGCCCGGCTGCTCCGCGGCTACGCCCACACGGCGCTCGAGAACCAGCCGCTGTGGCACGAGCGGGACATCAGCCACTCGTCGGCGGAGCGGGTGATCCTGCCCGACGCGACGATCGTGCTCCACTACGCGCTGGTCCGGACGACCGGGCTGATCGAGGGGCTCGTGGCGCGCCCGGAGCGGATGCGCGAGAACATCGAGCGCGGCCTGGGACTCCATGCCAGCAGCCGGGTCCTGCTCGCACTGGTCGAACAGGCCGGGCTGCCGCGCGAGGAGGCGTACGCTGTGGTCCAGCGCGCCGCGCTCCGGGCGGCCGACGAGCGCCGGCCGCTGCGCGACCTGCTGGCCACCGATCCGACCGTCGCGGCGCGGCTGCCGCTGACCGCGCTCGAAGCCTGCTTCGACGACGCGGCGTTCCTCCGCCACGCGCCGGCCGTGATCGCCCGGCTCGACCGGCTGGACGCCGAGCTGGCCGCCCGGGCCTCGAGCGCCAGCCCGCCGGTCCCCGCCGGAGCGGTGAGATGACCGCCACGGGCTTCGTCCGCTCCGGCAAGGTCCGCGACCTCTACGCGGTCGGGCCGGACCGGCTCCTGCTGGTCGCGTCGGACCGGATCAGCGCCTTCGACGTCGTCCTGCCCACCCCGATCCCGGACAAGGGACGCGTCCTGACCGGGCTGTCGCGGTTCTGGTTCGAGGAGACGGAGGACATCGTCGCCAACCACCTGCTCGGGACGGACCTGGACGAGGTCGACCCGGCCGACCTGCCCGCCGACTGGGGCCGCCTGCGCGAGATCTGGACCGCCGACAACGGCCTCGTGGGCCGGGCCGGGGAGCCAGACCTGACGCCGCTGCGCGGTCGGGTGCTGCTCTGCCGTCGGGTCGACGTGCTGCCGGTCGAGGTGATCGTCCGCGGCTACCTGGCGGGGTCCGGCTGGCGCGACTACCGGCGCCACGGCGAGATCTCCGGCATCCGGCTGCCCGCCGGCCTGCGCGAGGGCGACCGCCTGCCCGAGCCGATCCTGACGCCCTCGACCAAGGCGCCCCTCGGCGCCCACGACGAGACGATCGACCGGGCGCGACTCGACGCGATCGTCGGCCGGTCGATGGCCGAGCGGCTCGAGACGGCCGCCCTCCGGCTGTACCGCCATGGCGCCGAGGTATGCGAGCGGGCCGGCATCCTGCTCGCCGACACGAAGTTGGAGTTCGGGGTGTGGCCGGGGTCGGGCGACCTCGTGCTCGCCGACGAGGTGCTGACGCCGGATTCGTCGCGCTTCTGGGACGCCGCCGCCTGGGCGCCCGGCGGCCCGCAGGCGAGCTACGACAAGCAGTTCGTCCGGGACTGGCTGGACGGGCAGCCGTGGGACCGGACGGCGCCAGGACCCGAGCTCCCGGCCGACATCGTCGACGGCACGCGCCGGCGCTACGTCGAGGCGTTCGAGCGGATCACCGGCGCGAGCTTCGAGCACTACCTCGAGCGGGACGAGATCGCCGCATGACGACCTTCCGGTTCGCGGTCAACGTGCTGCCCAGGGACGGCATTCTCGACCCCCAGGGCAGGGCGGTCGAGCAGAGCCTCGGCCACCTCGACGTGAGGGGGGTGTCCGGCGTCCGGGTCGGGCGACGGATCGAGCTGACCGTGGAGGCGGCCGACGAGACCGCGGCCCGGTCGACGGTCGAGCGGCTCGCGGCGGAGCTGTTCTCGAACCCGCTGATCGAGCAGGCGGCGATCGAGACGCTCGGCGGCGCGTCGTCGGCGATCGCGGCCGGAGACGGGCCATGACCGCGCGCGTCGGCGTCGTCGTGTTTCCGGGCAGCAACCGCGACATCGACGCGGTGAACGCCCTCGAGCTGGCCGGCGCGGAGCCCGTCCGGCTGTGGCACGAGGAGGCGTCGCTCGGCGGCGTGTCGGCGGTCATCCTGCCGGGCGGGTTCGCCTACGGTGACTACCTCCGGGCGGGCGTGATCGCCCGGTTCAGCCCGGTCATGCGCGCGGTCTCCGCCTTCGCGGCCGACGGTGGGCTGGTGCTGGGCATCTGCAACGGCTTCCAGGTGCTGGCCGAGGCGGGGCTCGTGCCGGGCGTGCTGATGCGCAACCCCGGCCTGCGATTCGTCGCCCGCGAGATCTCGATCGTGCCGGAACGGCTCGATTCGCCGTTCACCCACCTGCTCGACGACCGACGCCCCCTGCGCGTGCCCGTTGCGCACGGCGAGGGCCGCTTCTACGCCGAGGCCGCGACGCTCGACGCGCTGGAGCGGGACGGGCAGGTCCTCTTCCGGTATGCCCGCGAGGACGGGTCGGTGGCGGGCGGCGAGGAGGACCGGGCCAACCCGAACGGCTCGGTCCGGGCCATCGCCGGCGTCGCCAATGCGACGGGCAACGTGGCCGGTCTGATGCCCCACCCGGAGACCGCGGTCGAGGCGATCCTTGGCTCCGATGACGGGCTCGGGATCATCCGCTCCCTGGTCGAGAGCGCAGGCGAGGCGGCGGCCGGCGGACACCGCCCGGCCAGCCGAGCCCCGGTCGCGGCGGTCGGCCGATGACCGTCGCCGAGCGCCCGGTCGCGGCACCGGAGCCGCTGCACCGCCGCCTGGGGCTGACCGACGGCGAGCTGGACGGGATCCGCGACCGCCTGGGGCGCGACCCGAACGAGGTCGAGCTGGCGATGTTCAGCGTCATGTGGAGCGAGCACTGCTCGTACAAGAGCTCGCGCCCGCTGCTGGCCACGCTCCCGACCGCCGGCCGAGACGTCGTCGCCGGTCCGGGCGAGAACGCCGGCGTCATCGCGATCGGCGACGGGCTGGCCGTCGCCTTCAAGATCGAATCGCACAATCACCCGAGCGCCGTGGAGCCGTACCAGGGCGCCGCGACGGGGGTGGGCGGGATCCTGCGCGACATCTTCACCATGGGAGCCCGGCCGATCGCCGTCCTCGACGCGCTCCGATTCGGCGACCCGGCCGAGCCGCGGACCCGACGCCTCGTCGACGGCGTCGTCCGCGGCGTGGGGGGCTACGGCAACTGCGTCGGCGTGCCGACGGTCGGCGGTGAGCTCGTGTTCGATCCCTCGTACGGCGGCAACCCGCTGGTCAACGTCATGGCCATCGGCCTGCTCGAGGAGCGGCTGCTGACCCGCGCCGCCGCGCCCGGCCCGGGCAACCTCGTCGTCCTGTACGGGTCGGCCACGGGGCGCGACGGGATTGGCGGCGCGTCCATCCTGGCGAGCGCCACGTTCACCCACGACGACCCCTCGAAGCGGCCCTCGGTCCAGGTCGGCGACCCGTTCGCGGAGAAGCTGCTGATCGAGGCCTCGCTCGAGCTGATCGAGCGCGGCCTGGTCGAGGGACTGCAGGACCTCGGCGCCGGCGGCATCACCTGCGCCACCTCCGAGACCGCGGACCGGGCGGGGACCGGCATGCTCGTCGACCTCGACGCCGTCCCGCGGCGCGAGCCGGGGATGGCGGCCTGGGAGGTGCTGATCTCCGAGTCACAGGAGCGGATGCTGGCGGTCGTGCGGCCGGCTCGACGCTACGTCGTGGCGGAGGTGTGTGCGCGCTGGGGGCTGCCCTGCGCCGTGATCGGTGTCGTCACGGCGGACGGGGACATTGCGGTGATCGAGGGCGGGTTGGTGGACGGGCGCCCAGCCGCCGACGCCAGCGAGGTCGCGCGCGTCCCGGCCCGCTCGCTGACGAGCGACGCGATCGTCCACGAGCGGCTGGCCGCGCCCCCGCCGCGCCGGCGCGCGGCCCCGGCCCCGGTGCCCCCGGGCGCGACGGGCGACGTGCCGGCCCGATCGTCCCTGGACCCGGGTGCGGTGCTCCTCGCCCTCCTCGGCAGCCCGAACCTCTCCTCCAGGCGGCCCGTGTGGGAGCAGTACGACTGGCATGTCCAGGCGAACACCGTCGCCGGGCCGGGCCGCGGTGCGGCCGTGGTCCGGATCAAGGACACGACCAAGGCCCTGGTCGCGTCGACGGACGCGAACCAGGCGGTCAGCGCGCTGGATCCGTGGCTTGGCGCCGCGATGAGCGTGGCCGAGGCAACTCGGAACGTGGCGATCGCCGGCGCGCGGCCGCTCGGCGTCACCAACTGCCTGAACTTCGGTGACCCGACCCGGCCGGAGGCGTTCTGGCAGCTGACCGAGGCGGTTCGCGGCCTGGGCGACGCCTGCCTCGGCCTGGGCCTGCCGGTCACCGGCGGCAACGTCTCGCTCTACAACGAGTCCCCGGGCGGGGCGATCGCGCCCACGCCGGAGATCGGGGTGGTGGGCCTGGTCGACGACATCGCCACTCTGGTCCGGCCCGGGTTCGCCGAGGCGGACGACGCCGTCCTCCTCGTCGGTGAGACCGGGCCGGGCCTCGCCGGCAGCGAGTACGCCGCGCTGGCCGGTGCCGCCGCGGAGGACGGACCCCCGGCGCTCGATCTGCCCCGCGAGCGTGCGCTCCAGGCGTTTGTGCGCGAGGCGGCCGGCCGGCGCCTCCTCGCCTCGGCGCAGGACGTGTCCGGCGGGGGCCTCGCCGTCGCGCTCGCCGAATGCGCCATGTGGGGCCGCGCGGGGCAGGGCATCGGCGCGCGGCTGCGCGTCCCGGCGCCGCTCGCGCCGGCGGTCGAGCTGTTCGGCGAGAGCCCGTCGCGGATCGTCGTCTCGACCCGCCGCCGCCACGCGCCGGCGCTCTCGCTCCTTGCCCGTCAGCACGGCCTGCCCGTCCAGGAGCTGGGCAGCGTCGGCGGCGACCGCCTCGTCGTGGAGCTGGCGGGTGCCGGCGCGACCGGCGCGGCCGAGGAGCGCGGTTCGCGCGTGGCCGACGCGATCGACGTCCCGGTCGAGGACCTGAGCCGTGCCTGGGAGCGCGGTCTCCCGAGCGCGCTCGGCTGGGAGGTCGGCTGACATGTGCGGGGTGTTCGGGGCGGTCCTGCCGACCGGCAGCGGCACGGAGGCGGCATCGGTGGCCGCGCTCGGCCTGTTCGCGCTCCAGCACCGCGGGCAGGAGTCGGCCGGCATCGCCGTGAGCGACGGCGACCAGCTGATGCTCTACAAGGACCTCGGGATGATCAGCACGGTGCTCGACGAGCGCCGGATCCCGTCGTTGCGCGGCGATCTGGCGATCGCGCACTGCCGCTACTCGACGACGGGCTCGACTGTGTGGGAGAACGCGCAGCCCACGTTCCGGCTGGGCCCGCGCCGGGCCATCGCGGTCGGTCACAACGGCAACCTGGTCAACACCCGCGAGCTCCTCGACCAGCTGGCCGGCGGCCGGGCACGCCTGCCCGCCTCGACCGACACGGAGCTGCTGACCGCGCTGCTCGCGGACGAGCCCGCCGCCGACACCGTCGAGGCCCTCCAGCGCGTGCTGCCGCGCGTCCGGGGCGCGTACAGCCTGGTCGTCCTCGACGAGCGTCGGGTGATCGGGGTGCGCGACCCGTTCGGCTTCCGGCCGCTCGTGCTCGGGCGGCTCCAGACGGGCGCCGACGAGGACGGGTTGTGGGGCGCGGACCGGTCGTCCGGGTGGGTCCTCGCCTCGGAGACGGCGGCCCTCGAGATCGTCGGCGCCGAGCCGGTCCGCGACGTGGAGCCCGGCGAGATGGTCGTCCTCGAGCGCGACCGGGAGCCCTGGTCGATCCGGTTCGCCGAAGCCACCCCGGCGCTGTGCGTCTTCGAGCTGATCTACTTCGCCCGGCCGGACTCGTACCTCGAGGGTCGCAACCTGTACGAGGCCCGCCGGAAGATGGGCATCCAGCTGGCCGCCGAGCACCCGACGCCGGGCGATCTCGTCATGCCCGTGCCGGACACCGGGGCGCCGGCGGCAGCGGGCTACGCCGAGGCGTCCGGGGTGCCCTACCGCGAGGGTCTCGTCCGCAACCGCTACTCCGGGCGGACGTTCATCCAGCCCAGCCAGACGATGCGCCAGCGCGGTGTCACGATCAAGCTCAACCCGCTCCGCGAGGTCGTTCGCGGCCGACGGCTGACCGTCGTCGACGACTCGATCGTGCGGGGCACGACGACGAAGCAGATCGTGTCGCTGCTCCGGCGGGCCGGGGCGGACGAGGTCCACGTCCGAATCAGCGCGCCGCCGATCTACCACCCGTGCTTCTACGGCATCGACACCCAGATCGAGACCGAGCTGATCGCCGCCACCCACACCGTCGATGAGATCCGCGCCTTCATCGGTGCGGACAGCCTGGGCTACCTCTCGATCCGCGGCGTCCTCGCGGCGCTGGAGCTGCCGTACGACCGCTTCTGCTTCGCCTGCTTCGACGGCCGCTACCCGGAGCCCGTGCCATACGACGCCGAGCGCCGCAAGTTCGTCCTGGAGGAGGAGGCCATCGGCGCGGGCCGTGGCTGAGCGCCGGGCCTACGCCGCGGCCGGCGTCGACGTGACCGCCGGGGAGCGCGCGGTGGAGCTCATGCGGGCGGCGGTCGAGGCCACGCACGGCGCACACGTGCTCGGCGGCTTCGGCGGCTTCGGGGCGGCCGTCGCGATCCCGCCCGGCTACCGCGAGCCGGTGCTCGTCAGCTCGACCGACGGCGTCGGCACCAAGACCGCCATCGCCGGCGCGCTCGGTCGGTTTGACACGATCGGCCGGGACCTCGTCGCGATGTGCGCCGACGACGTCGTCTGCTCCGGCGCCGCGCCCCTCTTCTTCCTCGACTACGTGGCGGTCGGGCGGCTCGATCCGCTCGGTGTGGCGGAGCTGGTGGGCGGGATCGCGGCCGGCTGCGCCGAGGCGGGCTGTGCGCTCGTCGGCGGGGAGACGGCGGAGCACCCGGGGGTCATGGACGTCGAGGCGTTCGACCTCGCCGGCTGCTGTGTCGGCATCGTCGAGCGCGACCGGCTGCTCGACGGGACGCAGGCGCGGGCGGGCGACGCGATCGTGGGGCTGGCGTCGAGCGGCCTCCACGCCAGTGGCTTCTCGCTCGTCCGGACGCTCGTGGAGCAGTGGGACCTCGACCTGACCCGCCCGTACCAGGAGCAGCTCAAGCGGTCGCTGGGCCGCCGGGAGGCGGATCGGACGATCGAGGCGGAGCCGGCGCACGCGCTGGCGACGCTGGGCGACGTGCTGCTCACGCCGACGACGATCTACGTCCCCGCCATCCTCGCGCTCCGGACGGCGCTCGAGTCGACGGGCAGCGAGCTTCGCGGCGCGGCCCACGTGACGGGCGGCGGTCTGCCGGGCAACGTGGCCCGGATGCTGCCCGACGGCCTTGCCGCCCGGCTCGACCCGTCCAGCTGGCCGGTGCCGTCCGTGATCCGGCTCTTCGCTGCGCTCGGCGGGCTGGATGACGCCGAGGCTCGTGCCACGTTCAACGGGGGCATCGGGATGGCGGTCGCCGTGCCGGCTGATGCGGTCGACCGCACCGTCGCGTGCCTGGCTGCGGGCGGCGTCGAGGCCTGGCCGGTTGGCGACGTCATCACGACCGACGATGCCGGCGGCGCCCGCTACGTGGAGGCGTCGCCCGGGGGCTCCGCGTGACGGCCCGGATCGCGGTCGGCGTCTCGGGAACCGGCTCGAACCTGCGGGCGCTGGTCGAGGTCTCGAGGCGCGGCGTGCTCGGCGGCGCGGTCGTCCTCGTCTTCGCCGATCGGGAATGCCCGGCGCTCGCGTGGGCGCGTGAGCAGGGGATCGACACGGCGTTGGTCCCGGGCGGCAGGGACGAGCCGCTGGCCGCCGCACTCCTGGCGGCGGCGCCGGACCTCGTGGTGCTGGCCGGCTACCTGCGTCTCGTGGGGACGGCGGTGCTGTCGAGCTTCGACGGCCGGATCGTCAACACCCACCCGTCGCTGCTGCCCTCGTTCCCGGGCGCCCACGCCGTGCGCGACGCCCTCGCGGCCGGCGTCCGCGTGACCGGCGTCACGGTCCACCGCGTCGACGCGACGCTCGACGGGGGGCCGATCGTGGCCCAGGAAGCGGTCCCGGTGCTGCCGGGCGACGACGAGGCCACGCTCCACGAGCGGATCAAGGCCGTCGAGCACCGGCTGCTGCCCGGCACGGTCGGGACGCTGCTGGCCGCGGATGGCGAGCCTCCGAGGCGGCGCCGGGCGCTCCTGTCGGTCTCCGACAAGACCGGCCTCGCCCACTTCGCCCGGGGCCTCGACGCGCTGGGCTTCGAGCTCGTCTCCACGGGCGGGACGGCGCGCGCCCTGCGTGAGGCCGGTCTGCCGGTCACGGACGTCAGCGCCGTCACCGGCTTCCCGGAGATGCTCGACGGGCGGGTGAAGACGCTGCATCCGCGGATCCACGCGGGGATCCTGGCGGACCTGCGATCCGCCGACCACCGCCGCCAGCTGGCCGATGTCGGGATCGAGCCGTTCGAGCTGGTGGTGGTCAACCTCTACCCGTTCGCGGAGGCGGCCGAACGCCCCGGGATCGAGCTGGACGAGCTGGTCGAGGAGATCGACATCGGCGGGCCAACGCTCGTCCGCGCCGCTGCCAAGAACCACGCCAGCGTCGCGATCGTGACCTCCCCCGGCCGCTACGGGCCGGTCCTGACCGCGCTCGGCGCGGGCCGGGTGGACGACGGGCTTCGGGCAGCGCTGGCCGTCGAGGCCTTCCGCCACACGGCCGCCTACGACGCGCGGATCGTGGCCGAGCTGCCGCCACGCATGCACGATGCAGGCGTCGCGCTGCCACCGGAGCCGGGCCTGCCCGGCGCCGATGATCCGTTCCCGGCCACGCTGACAATGTCCCTGGACAAGGTGGAGACGCTTCGCTACGGCGAGAACCCACACCAGGCGGCGGCGCGCTACCGGGCCGCCGGAGCGCATGCCGCCGACGGCCCCTTCGCTACCGGCGATCCGCCGCTCCAGGGCAAGGCGTTGTCCTACAACAACGTCCTCGATGGGGCGGCCGCTGCGGCCGTTGCGCGGCTCCTCCGCGACCCGGCGGCGGTGGTCGTCAAGCACACCAACCCGTGCGGCGCCGCGGAGCGCAGCACGCTGCTCGAGGCGTGGCGCGGGGCGCTGGCGGGGGATCCGGTCTCCGCCTTCGGGGGGGTCGTCGCCCTGACCGGCGAGGTGGACGCGCCACTGGCCGAGGCGCTGAGCGAGCTCTTCCTCGAGGTGGTGGTCGCGCCGGGATTCGACCCCAGGGCCCGGGAGGTGCTGGCACGCAGGGCCAACCTCCGGCTGGTCGTCGACCGCACGCTCGGTCGCGACGAGCCGCCGCGCTCGCCCGGCTGGACGTCGTCGCTGCGGAGCGCGGGCGGCGCCGTCCTCGTCGGCGTGCCCGACACGCTCCAGGACGACCCGGGCGACTGGGTCTGCCCGGCGTCACGCCCACCCTCCGATCGCGAGCTGCTCGATCTCGACCTCGCCTGGCGGCTCGTGCGCGGCGTGACCTCGAACGCGATCGTCATCGTCCGTGACGGGATGCAGATCGGTCTCGGGTCCGGTCAGACGAGCCGCGTCGACGCCGCACGCCAGGCGGTCGCCAAGGCGCGCGCGATCCACGGCGATGCGGCGCTCCGTGGAGCGAGCGCCGCCTCGGACGCGTTCTTCCCGTTCCCGGACGCCGTCGAGGCGCTGCTCGAGGCCGGCGTGACCGCGATCGTCCAGCCCGGCGGATCCGTGCGCGACGGGGAGGCCCTCGCGGCCGTCGAGCGCCACGGCGCGACCATGCTCATCACCGGCCGTCGCCACTTCCGGCACTGAGGGCAGCGGTTCGCCGCCTGCGCTTCGGGCGTATGGTCCGGTGATGATCCAGCAACCGGAGCGCCTCGGACGGCGCCGCTCGACGCGCGCATGGCTGGTTGCCTGGCCGGTCGGGCTTGTCGCGATCGTCGCCCTGGCGCTCGCCGGCGGCCGCTGGACCCTCGCCGACGGTCGGGACGCGCGCCCATCACGGTCGACCCTCGGCCCGGTCGTGACCGCGCAGCCTGAGGTCACGGCTCGGGGCGGCAGGGTGACCGCGATCGCGATCGCGCCCGGACCGATGAGCCTCATCGCGGGCCACGGCCGGATCTGGGTCGCGTCACGGTCGGACGCCACGATGCGAGGCATCGACCCCGCCACCGCCCTGGTGGAGGTCACCGTCCGGATCCCGCCCGCGGACGCTGACCGGCCGCTCGCCGCGGGATACCCCATGGTCACCTCGGACGACCGTCCGCCGATCCTCGCCGTGGCCGCGGGCAGCCTCTGGGCGACCGGGCTCCCGCGACGATCGGACATCGTCCGGCTCGATCCCGGGACAGGACGTGTGACCGCCCGGGTCAGGATCGACAGCGGCGCGACGGGCCTGGTCGGCGATCACCGCGGCCTGTGGGTGACGACCGATGCCGGGACGCTCGTGCGCATCGATCCGGCGACGAATGAGGTCGCCGCCACCGTGGTCCCGGGTGGTCGCCCGGTCCACGCGGCGCTCGGCGCCACGGCGCTGTGGGTCTCCGCCGGCAGCCGGGTCCTGCGACTCGACCCGGCCGACGGCCGCACGACCGCCTCGGTTCCCGGCGGCGGAGGCCCGATCGGACCGCTCGGCGACACGATCTGGGCCCGCTCGCTCGGCTCGGTGAGCCCGGCCCTTGTGGCCATCGACGAGGCCACCGGTCGGGTCGTGGAGCGGGCAGACATCGCCACCAGCGGTCGCGGCGGGCTTGCCCTGTCCCTGCCCGCCCTCGAGCCGGTCGACCTCGCCGGCGAGGCAACCTCGTTCGCCCCGCGTGAGCCGCAGATCGTCGTCGTCGGCGAAACGACCTGGGTGGCGCGATCGGACCTCGCGGAGGTGTGGAGGATGGAGGGCCGCTGATCTCGCCCCGTTCGCGCTTGCTACCATCGAGCTCCCATGAGCGACCGACCCCGGTTCTACCTGACCACCGCGATCGCCTACCCGAACAACCGGCCGGGCCTCCACACGCTCTACGAGGTGATCGGCGCGGACGCGATCGCCCGCTGGCACCGCATGAAGGGCGACGAGACGTTCTTCCTGACCGGCACGGACGAGTACTCAGTGAACATCGCCCAGACCGCCGGACGGTTGGGCCGGGACACCAGGGAGTACGTCGACGAGATGGTCGCCCTCTTCCGCGAGGCCGAGGACGCGCTGGGGATCGCGCCGGACCGGTTCTTCCGCACGACCGACGCCGACCACGTCCCGGCCGTTCACGAGATGATCCGTCGCGCCTACGCCGGCGGTGACCTGTACATGGGCGACTACGAGGGCTGGTACTGCCCGAACGAGGGATTCATCCCGCGAACCCAGCTCATCGAGGACGCGAGCGGCACCCATTGTGCTCACCATCCGGGCATCGAACTGGAGTGGCTGTCCGAGCGCAACTGGTTCTTCCGACTTTCGGCCTATCAGGAACGCCTCGAGCGCTACTACGCCGAGCATCCCGACTGGATCCAGCCGGAGTACCGCAAGAACGAGATGCTGGGCTTCATGCGCGGTGGGCTGGAAGACTTCTCCGTCAGTCGCCAGGGCGCGACGTGGGGCATCCCGTTCCCCATCCGCGAGGACGGATCGTCGGCTCAGCTGCCGGACGGCACGTGGGATCCGGCGGCGGGCACGGTCTACGTCTGGTTCGACGCGCTCACCAACTACATCACTGCCGTCGGCTTCCCGGACGATCCGGAGGCGTTCGCGAAGTGGTGGCCGGTGGACGTCCACGTGATCGGCAAGGACATCAACCGGCTCCATACGATCACCTGGCCGGCGATGCTCATGAGCGCGGGTCTGCCCCTGCCGAAACTTGTCTGGGTCCACGGCTGGCTGCTCGCGTCGGGCGAGCGGATGAGCAAGAGCCGTGGCAACTTCCTCGACCCGAACGACGTGGTGGCGAGCTTCGGCGCCGACGGGGCGCGCTACGTGACGCTTCGCGAGGTGCCCTTCGACCGCGACTCGGACGTCTCCTGGGATTCGTTCGTCCGGCGCTACAACGCGGATCTCGCCAACGACTTCGGCAACCTCGTCAACCGGACGGTCTCCATGGCCAATCGCTACCTCGGAGGCGAGCGCCCGGCGCCCACGGAGGGTCGCTCGCTGGCTTCAGCCTGGACCGCGGCCGCCACCGGCTGGACCGCCGCCCTCGACCTGTGCCTGTTGCATGACGCCCTGGGCGCCCTGTGGGACTTCGTGGGTGCCGCCAACAAGCTCGTCGACGCCGAGCAGCCATGGGTCCTGGCCAAGTCGTGGAAGGCGGGTGACGAGGCCGCCGGCGGGCGGCTGCGCGACGTGCTGGGTGATCTCGTCGAGGGTTGTCGGCTGGTCGCCCTCGCCGCTGCCCCGTTCATGCCGGGTACGGCGCCACGCGTGCTCGAGCAGTTGGGGCATGCCTATCCGTATGACGCTGACGGCAACGGCGGCCCGTCGCTCGAGAGCGAGCTCCAATGGGGCGCCCACGCCGCTGACCCGGGACGGCTCGCCACGCCCGAACCGCTCTTCCCCCGCCTCGACATCGATCAGCCGGCGCCGTAGGCGTCGGATCACAGGAGGACGATCATGCCCGGTGGACGCATCACCCACATCGAGTTTCCGGCCGACGACATGGAGCGGGCAAAGCGCTTCTACCGCGCCGTTGCGGGCTGGGAGCCAGAGCCGATGGAGGGCTTCGACGACATCGAGTTCTTCCAGACAGCCCACGAGGAGGGTGGCGCGATCGGTCGGCGCGGGGTCGGTACCGGCCAGGTCGTCCGTGCCTACATCACCGTGCCGAGCCTCGATGCGTCGCTGGCCGCGGTCGAGGAGCACGGAGGCTCCGTCGTCGAGGGGACAACCGAGGTGCCGGGGATGGGTCGCTATGCCGTCGTCCTGGACTCGGAAGGGAGCGAGATCGGGCTCTGGGAGGACCCGCCCGCGGCGGGCTGACCGCCGGTGCGCCTCGTCGATTCGCACTGCCACCTCCAGGCCGCCCGGTTCGCGAGCGACGCCGATCTCGTCATCGGCGCCGCCCGCCTATGCGGCGTCGAGCGGATCCTCGTCCCGGGCTGGAACGGCTGGTCCAGCGACGCCGCCATGGCGCTCGCCGAACGATTCGCCTGGATCGACGCGGCCGTCGGCGTCCACCCCCACGACGCGGCCGCCGTCGACGACGGCGAGTGGTCGCGGATCGCCGCCCTCGCGGGCGATGGGCGGGTGGTGGCGATCGGGGAGACGGGGCTCGATCTGGACCGGGTCTTCTCGCCGGTCGAGGACCAGCTCCGGAACCTGCGGCGCAACCTGCGGCTCGCGCTGGAGACCGGCAAGCCGGCGATCCTCCACTGCCGCTCCAGCCCGGGCGCCCGCGACGCACAGGATTCCCTGGTCGCGGAGCTTCGCGCGGCGGGATTCGGCTCGGCCGCGACAGCGAACGTGTTCGGGAATCGGCCGCCGGCCGTGATCCACTCGTACTCGGGAGCGACGGACTACGCCCGGGCGGTCCTCGACCTCGGCGTGGCGATCTCGTTTTCCGGGCTCGTGTTTCGAAGCGGCGAGGAAGCATCGACGGCAGCTGCCGAGCTCGTCCCGGCCGACAGGCTGCTCGTCGAAACCGATTCGCCGTTCCTGTCGCCACCCGGCACCCCGCGCGGCCGCAACGAGCCGACGTGGGTTCGCATCACCGCGGAGTGGGCGGCCAGCACGCGCGGCGACCCCCCGGAACCCTTCGGCGAGCGACTCGTGGCCACGTACGACCACACGTTCCCACGGGCTCGCCCGCGGCAGTGATCTGACCGAATCAAGGTTGACATCGGGGGTCGCCTGGACTAGTCTCTTGGCACTCTCAACGAGAGAGTGCCAAGCACCGCGAAGATGGTCGGGGATGAGCCCACAACCCGGGCTCGGAGGTCCAATCGTCCGGCGCGGTGCGGACATCAACACGATCGGGCGATCGGCCGCCAGGCGGTCGGTGACGCCCCCACATCCAGGCGCGACGGCCCGGCGCCGTCCGAGGAGGTACGCACCTTGGCCACAGCCACAGCCACTGCCGCTGCGACAAAGCTTCGCCCGCTGGGCGACCGCATCGTCGTCAGGCCGACTCCCCGCGAGGAGATGACCAAGACCGGGATCGTCCTGCCGGACACCGCCAAGGAGAAGCCGCAGGAGGGCACCATCCTCGCCGCCGGTCCGGGGCGCATCCTCGACGACGGGAAGCGCGAAGCGATGGACGTCAAGGAGGGCGACAAGGTCCTCTATGCCAAGTACGCGGGCACGGAGTTCAAGGCCGACGGCGAGGATCTCCTCATCGTCAGCCAGAAGGACGTGCTCGCGATCGTCGAGGCCTAGGCCTCGACGCGCGAAGCCGCCAACGAAGCGATCCGGCCGGATCACCGGCGACATCTCTGGAGGGACTAGGGAATTGGCTAAGCAGCTCATTTTCGACGAGACCGCTCGTCGCTCGCTGAAGCGGGGCATCGACCGCCTCGCCGACGCGGTCAAGGTGACGATCGGCCCCAAGGGTCGCAACGTCGTCCTGGACAAGAAATTCGGCTCTCCCACGATCACCAACGACGGCGTCACAATCGCTCGCGACATCGAGCTCGATGACCCGTTCGAGAACATGGGCGCGCAGCTCCTCAAGGAGGTCGCGACCAAGACGGACGACGTGGCCGGCGACGGAACCACGACGGCGGTCGTCCTGGGCCAGGCGATGGTCGCCGAGGGCCTCCGCGTCGTGACCGCGGGCGCCAACCCGATGGTCGTCAAGCGCGGCATCGAGAAGGCCGTCGAGGCGGTCGTCGAGGAGATCAAGCGGGTCGCCCGCCCGGTCGACAACCGCGAGCAGATCGCAGCCGTGGCCGCCATCTCGGCCGCGGATCCGGAGGTCGGCGAGATCATCGCCGAGGTCATGGACAAGGTCGGCAAGGACGGCGTCATCACGGTCGAGGAAGGGCAGTCTCTCGGGCTCGAGAAGGAGTACACCGAGGGCATGCAGTTCGACCGCGGGTACATCTCCCCGTACTTCGTCACCAACCCGGATCGGATGGAGGCGGTTCTCGAGAGCCCCATGATCCTGATCACGGACAAGAAGATCTCCAGCGTCCCGGACATGCTGCCGGCGCTCGAGAAGGCGGTCCAGCAGGGCAAGCCGGTCCTGATCATCGCCGAGGACATCGACGGTGAGGCCCTCGCCACGCTGGTCGTCAACAAGCTCCGCGGCACGGTCCAGGTCCTCGCCGTCAAGGCGCCGGGCTTCGGTGATCGCCGCAAGGAGATGCTCCGCGACATCGCGACCCTGACCGGCGGCACCGTCGTCAGCGAGGAGATCGGGCGCAAGCTCGATTCGGTCACGGTCGAGGATCTCGGCAAGGCCCGCCGCGTCGTCGCGACCAAGGACGATACGACGATCGTGGACGGCGAAGGCTCCCCGGACCAGATCAAGGGCCGGATGCAGCAGATCAAGGCGCAAATCGAGGAGACGACCTCGGACTACGACAAGGAGAAGCTGCAGGAGCGCCTCGCCAAGCTGTCCGGTGGCGTGGCGGTGATCAAGGTCGGCGCGGCCACCGAGGTCGAGCTGAAGGAGAAGAAGCACCGCATCGAGGACGCGCTCTCGACGACCCGGGCGGCCGTCGAGGAGGGTCTGGTCGCCGGTGGCGGCACGACGCTCCTGCAGGCGATCCCCTCGCTCGACAAGCTGACACTCCAGGGCGACGAGCAGGTCGGGCTGGACATCGTCCGCAAGGCCCTCGAGGCCCCGGCCCGCCAGATCGCGGACAACGCCGGGCAGCCCGGCGAGGTCATCATCGAGCGGATCCGCAACCTGCCCGCGGGCGAGGGCTACGACGCCCTGGCCGGCGAGTACGGCGACCTCTTCGCCAAGGGGATCGTCGACGCGGCCAAGGTCACCCGCTCGGCGCTGCAGAACGCGGCCTCCATCGCGGCCATGGTCCTAACGACGGAGACGCTGATCAGCGACATGCCCGAGAAGGAGAAGGCCGGCGCCGGCGCCGGTCATGGCGGCCACGGCGGCGGAGACATGGACTTCTAGAGCGCCCAATAGCGTCCGTGGACGTCCGCTAGGGACCGTTCCACGCACGAAACAGACTGAGAGCCGGGTCATCCGTCCGCGGATGCCCGGCTCTCATGCTACCGAGATTGCTACACGGCCCGCCTTCGCCCGCCGACTCGGCCGCGTAGTCCTCCTTGCGCCGGCCCGAGAGCATCTCCACATGGTTGGCGACGATCTCCGTCTTCCAGTGGCGCTTACGCCCATCACAGCCTCGCGCCACCTTTGACGGCCGCCATCGGTCGCTGCGACGATGGGCACACGATGGCTAAGCGGAACTATCTGGTGGAGGGTCTATCTGGTACCGGTAAGTCCTCGGTTTACGAGGAGCTGGTCCGAAGAGGCTACACAGCTATCACCACCGACCGTGCATGGGCCTACAGCGCCGATCCCGACACCGGTCTGCCTGGTGCGCCCATTGGTCACGACACGTGGATGTGGGATCGGCAAAAGGCTGTCGGCGAGCTCGAGAGCCCCGAACCCGACGTGTTGTTCGTCTGTGGGAGCAGCCGCAATCGCGACCACTTCCTGCCGTACTTCACCAAGGTCTTCAACCTCCGCATCGACGACGACACCATGCGCCGCCGCCTCGAAGCGCGCACCGATGACGACTGGCCGCTTGGCCGAGCGGGAGTCGAACTCATGCTCGAGCTGAATCGGAGCGACGAAGGACCGGCCGGAGCGACAGATGTAGACGCCACCCAGCCTCTCAACAAGGTGGTCGACGAAATACTCCGCTTAGCAAGGGTCCGGAGGGCTGAGGGCGACGCAACGAATGGCGACGCGATGCATCGGGTAGGTCAGCTGCGTTCGCACCTCTAGGAGCGCCACGGCCCTTGCGCTCATCACTCAAGCCTCCCACGCCGGGCGGTCGGTGGAGGGCGGATCAGGCGGCTCCGGTCGGTTGACATGAGGCGCGGGCCTTGGGACGCTAGCGGCACGGTCATTCCGTGCGAACTGGAGAATTCATGCCCCGCCGACTCTCGCTACTCATGGCGCTGGTCGCCTCCCTGGCCATCGCTGCCTGCAGCTCGACCCCCCTCGCGCCGCCGCTGACGGATCCCAAGGAGATCCTGACCAAGAGCGTCGAGGCCACGCTCAAGGCGAAGAGCGTCCACTTCCAGGCCGTGATGAGCGGCACCATCAGCGCCGACATGACCGGCGCCGGTCAGCCGTCCGAGTTCAAGCTCGACGGCACGACCGCCGAGGGCGACCTCGACATCGCCGGCAAGAAGGTCCGCGCCTCCTTCAGCGCGCCGGCGTTCCTCGGCCTGACCGGCGAGGCGATCCAGATCGGCTCGACAAGCTACTTCAAGACCAGCCTCACCGGCGCCAAATACCAGAAGCAGGTGACCGACGACGTGTCGGTCGACGAGGCGACTGACCCGGCCAAGGCGATGGAGGAGCTGCGCAAGGTCCTCGAGATGCCGGGCATGAGCCCCACCAAGGTCGCCGATTCCAAGTGCGGCGACAACAAGGACTGCTACAACGTCGAGTTCGACCTGACCGGCGATGAGCTGGCAGCCATGGCCTCCGAGGCGCCGGACCCGTCGCTCGCGGGAGCCGCGTTCAAGCTGACCATCGGCGTCGAGCGGGAGTCGCTGCGGATGTCGAAGATGACGCTGGCCGTCACGCTGCCGGAGATGGGCTCGGTCGACCTGACGGTCAACATGACCAAGTGGGACGAGCCCGTCACGATCACCGAGCCGGCCGCGGATCAGATCGCACCCTGAGCTAGATCGCTCCGAGCTCTGGATCCTCGGCCCGTCCCTCGGGGGCGGGCCGATCGGTTTCTGGCAGCACCTCGAGGTGGCTCGCGGGGCCGCCCGTTGAGCCGGCGGTGAGGGGCGGCCGACTACAATCGGAGAGTGAGCCCCTCGACCCGGCGACGCCGGCCGCAGCCTGCCCCGGACGCCGCCGTCGAGGCCGCCGGCACGATGTTCACCGACCTCGACGAGCGGCCGGCGGCCCCTCCGGAGGAGCCCGAGTGGCTCCGATCGGCGTCGGTCCCGGCCGATGCCGGCGCCCCCCCGAATCCCGTTGACGCGGCGGCCGCCGCGGCGGCCCGGATGGCCGCGCGTGTCGAGCGCGAGGCCTCGATCATCGGGCGGCTCAATGCCGAGCAGGCCCGGGCCGCCACTGCCACGGACGGGCCGCTGCTCATCCTCGCCGGTGCCGGCAGCGGCAAGACCCGCGTCCTCGCCCACCGGATTGCCTACCTGATCGGCGTGCGCGACGTGCGGCCGTGGCAGATCCTGGCCGTCACGTTCACCAATCGCGCCGCCGGCGAGCTGCGCGAGCGGATCATCGACCTCGTCGGCGAGCCGGGGCGTGACGTCCAGGCCGGCACGTTCCACGCGCTGTGTGCGCGGGTCCTGCGGCGCGACGGCGAGGCGATCGGGCTCGATCGCCGCTTCGTCATCTACGACACGGACGACCAGCAGGCGCTCATGAAGCAGATCCTGCGCGAGGAGGACCTGCCGGCGACCGGCGAGTTCCGGCCGTCGGCCATCCTGGGCGCGATCAGCCGGGCCAAGAACGAGATGCTCGACCCGGCGTTCCTCGACGGCAACGCGGTCAACCGCCACGAGAAGATCGTGGCCCGCCTCGCGACGCGCTACCAGGAGCGGCTCCGGCAGGTCGGCGCGCTCGACTTCGACGACCTGCTGCTCGACGCCGTCCGCCTGTTCGAACAGGCGCCGGACGTGCTGGCCCGCTACCAGGATCGGTGGCGCTACCTCCACGTCGACGAGTACCAGGACACGAACCGGCCGCAGTACCTGTGGGTCCGGGCGCTGGCGGCGAAGCACCGCAACCTCGCGGTCGTCGGCGACGACGACCAGTCGATCTACCGCTGGCGCGGCGCGGACATCCGCAACATCCTCGACTTCGAGCGCGACTACCCGGAGGCGACCGTCGTCAAGCTCGAGCGCAACTACCGCTCGACGCAGCTGATCCTCGACGCGGCCCATGCCGTCGTGTCGCGCAACACGGAGCGGACGGACAAGAAGCTCTGGACGGAGCAGGCGGGTGGCCGCCAGATCCAGCGCTTCGAGGCCTACAACGAGGAGGAAGAGGCGGAGTGGATCGCCCGCCAGGTCGAGGGCCTGGTCGGTGGCCGTGGCTCCGCGCTCACCCGGCGCGCCGACGACGTGGACGGCGTCTTCCGCGCCCAGGACATCGCGGTCATGTACCGGATGAACGCGCAGTCGCGCGCGATCGAGGAATCGTTCCTGCGCTACGGGATCCGCTACCAGCTCGTCGGCGGGACGCGGTTCTACGCCCGGCGCGAGGTGAAGGACGCGCTGGCCTATCTGCGCGTGCTGCGCAGCGACACGGACGTCGTCAGCTTCGAGCGGATCGTCAACGTGCCGGCACGATCGATCGGCGACAGGACGATCGAGACGCTCCGGGCGGATGCCGCCGCCGGCGGGCGCTCGACCTGGGAGGCGATCGAGCGGGCGGCCCGGGGCGAGATCGCGGGCCTCGCCTCGCGGGCGCGATCGGCGCTGGCAGAGTTCGCGGCGCTCGTCCGGCGCCTGCGCGCCCGGATCGGCGTGCTCGCGCTGCCGGAGCTGCTCGACGAGGTGCTGGAGGCGTCCGGCTACCGGGCGATGCTGGCCGACGGCTCCGAGGACGGCGAGGAGCGCTGGGCAAACCTGCTCGAGCTGCGCTCGGTGACGACCCGCTACGACGACCTGTCGCCGGAGGACGCCCTCGACCGCCTCCTCGAGGAGACTGCGCTCGTCGCCGACCAGGACCAGTACGAGGGCAACGCGGACGCGGTCACGCTCATCACGCTCCACGCCGCCAAGGGCCTCGAGTTCCCGGTCGTCTTCATCGCCGGCCTCGAGGAGGGCCTCTTCCCGCACAGCCGCGCGCTCGACGACGAGAAGGAGCTCGAGGAGGAGCGCCGGCTGGCGTACGTCGGCATGACCCGTGCCAAGCGGCGGCTCTTCCTGTCGCACGCCTGGCGGCGCTCGACCTGGGGGATGGGACAGGCGTCGGTGCCGTCGCGCTTCCTGCTCGAGATCCCCGCCGAGCTGATGCTGGGGCCCCAGCTGGACCGGGCCGGGGAAGCCGACGCCGACTCGCCGCTCGACCTCGACCTCGTCTTCGGAGCCCGACGGACGAGCCGGTTCGGGACGCCCGTCCGCACGAGCGGCGGCGCCTTCCGGCAGGGCAGCGGACGTCCGGGCGCTCCACCTGCCGGCGAGGCCTTCCGGCCGACGCGCGATCTGACCGCGCGCCGGGAGGCGTACAGCGGCGGCGCGGCGTCGGGCACGCTCGGACCGGCGGCGGAGCCGGCCACCGTGCCGCCTCCCCGCCCGGTCGTGCCCGGTGAGCGGCAGTTCCGCGACGGCGACCGCGTCCGGCACGATCGCTGGGGCGACGGGATCGTCGTGACCTCGAAGCTGACCCGCAGCGACGAGGAGGTCATGGTCGCGTTCCGCGACGCCTCGGTCGGCCGGAAGACGATGCTGGCGAGCCTCGCCAACCTCGAGATCGTTGGGTGACGGGCGAGGGCGAGCCGCCCATCGACGCGGCGCTGGCGGCCGTGTCCGTGGCCGATCTCGAGCGCCTCGCCGAGCAGCGGATGACGCCCGAGGCGTGGGACTACGTCAGCGGCGGCGCCGAGGACGAGCTGACGCTGGCGGACAACGTGGCCGCCTTCCGCCGCCGGCGCTTCCTGCCGCGCGTGCTCGTCGGCGGGGGAGCGACGGACACGCGGACCACGCTGCTCGGGCGGGAGGTCGCGCTGCCGATCGGCATCGCGCCCGTGGCCGCCCAGGCACTGGCCCACCCGGACGGGGAGCTGGCGACCGCACGGGCCGCCGCCGGCGCCGCCGCGCTGTTCTGCCTGTCGACCGTCAGCAGCCGGTCCCTCGAGGAGGTCGCAGCCGCGGCGCCCGACGGCCCACGCTGGTTCCAGCTGTACGTCAACGAGGACGCCCGGTTCACGCGGCGTCTCGTCGAGCGGGCGGAAGCGGCCGGGTACGGGGCGATCGTCCTGACGGTCGACCTGCCGGTGCTCGGCTACCGCGAGCGAGAGAAGCGTCGAGGCTGGGAGCTCGACGTCCTGCTCGGCAACTTCCGGGAGCCAGGTGGCGCTGCGGCGGCCGGCGATGCCGCCCGCGGCGATGCCGAGCGCGGCGGCGAGGTCGATCTCGACCGCCTGCTGGACACCCGCCACATCGGGCTGACCTGGCAGGGGCTGGCCACGCTGCGGGATTGGACGCCGCTCCCGATCGTGCTCAAGGGCATCCTTCACCCAGAAGACGCGAGGCTGGCGGTCGAGCACGGCGCCGCGGCCGTGTGGGTCTCCAACCACGGCGGCCGGCAGCTGGATCGCTCGCCGGCGGCCCTCGACGCGCTGGAGGCGGTGGTGGCCGCGGTCGGCGGCCGAGCGGAGGTCTACCTCGACGGCGGGGTCCGCCGCGGCTCGGACGCGCTGATGGCGATCGCGCTCGGCGCCCAGGCCGTCTTCACCGGACGGCCCTTCGTGCACGCGCTCGGTGCCGGTGGTCAGCCGGCCGTGGAGCAGGTCATCGCGATCCTGCGCGACGAGCTGGAGCGAGCGATGGCGCTGCTCGGGGTGGCGACCCTCGCCGACGTCCGCCGCGAGCACGTGCTCCCGGGCGCCTAGTCTGGCTGGCCGCCGCCCGTCAGGTGCGGCAGGTGCTCCGCGTAGTGCTCGATCGTGTCCTCGCGGACCATGCCGGCGACCGGTTGACCGCCCATCAGGGGATAGCGGTCCGGGCTGAAAAGCTCGTCCTCCGGCGCTTCCTCGACGAGTGCCACGAGTTGATGCCAGGCCTCGGCCTCTCCTTGGCGCACGTCGGTCGCGGACCGGTAGCGGCTCTCCGACCACGCCCGGGCGTTCATGTCATCCGTGGGCGGCGGGCCGCCGCCGTATGGGTCGCGGCCCTCGCGCAGCGCCTCGATCACCACGGCGGACTGCCGCTCCCAGAACTCGACGTGGGCGACGAGGTCCTTGCGGCTCCACTCTCCCTGCGCCGGCCTCAGCAGCGCATCGTCCGGGATGGCGGCGAGGGCCGCCTCCCAGGTGGCGTGTCCCTCGCGCATCTCGGTCAGCAGCGTGGTCTTGTCCATGCCCGGCAGCATAAGCCGCCATTCCGTCGGGACCCGTCAGGATTCGTATGCTTCGTCGATGACGGACACCGCCGACCCGATTGCCGACGGCACCACCGAGACCGACCGCCTGCCCGTCGACCCCACCCTCGTCGAGGCGATGGCGATGCTCGACACGGAGACGGCAGCGGCCCGCCACGCCGACCTCGCCGCGCAGGTCCGGCGGGCAAACGAGCTGTACCACGGGCAGGACGCGCCGGAGCTGACCGACGCCGAGTACGACGCGCTGTTCCGCGACCTCGTCGCGCTCGAGACCGCCTTCCCACAGCTCGTCACGCCAGATTCGCCGACCCAGCGCGTCGGTGGCGCGCCGTCCGGCACGTTCGACGAGGTCCGCCACCGGCACCCGATGCTGTCGCTCTCGAACGCGTTCAGCCACGATGAGCTCCGGGCCTTCGACACCCGCGTCCGGCGCGGCCTGGGCCTCCCGCCGCCGCCGGAGCCCGCGCCGGACCTCCGCTACGTGGCCGAGCTGAAGATCGACGGCCTGGCCGTCTCGCTCCACTACGAGCGCGGTCGCCTCGTCCATGGCGCGACGCGGGGCGACGGCTCGACCGGCGAGGATGTGACGCCCAACCTGCGGACGATCCGCTCGATCCCGCACCGCCTCACGGAGCTCGCGACGCTCGACGTCCGCGGCGAGGTGTTCATGCCGAAGAGCGAGTTCGCGCGGATCAACGCCGAGCGCGAGGAGGCCGGCCTGCCGCTCTACGCCAACCCGCGGAACAGCGGCGCGGGCTCGCTCCGGCAGAAGGACCCGGACGTTACCGCCCGGCGCCTGCTGTCGGCCTGGCTCTACCAGCTGCTCGAGGAGGACGGCGCCGACGGGGAGGAGCGGACGCAGTGGGCCGCGCTCGAGCGCCTCGAGCGGCTCGGCCTTCCGGTCAATCCCGAGCGAAAGGAGGCCCCGGACATCGAGGCCGTCATCGCCTTCACCGAGACGTGGCGCGAGAAGCGGCACGAGCTGCCATACGAGACGGACGGCGTGGTCGTCAAGGTCGACCGAGCCGACCAGCAGGCGCGGCTGGGGATCGTTTCGCGAGCGCCGCGGTGGGCGATCGCCTACAAGTATCCGCCGGAGCAGGTCGAGACCGTCGTCGAGGACATCGTCCCGTACGTCGGCCGGACCGGCACGCTCACCCCCGTGGCGCACCTGCGGCCATCGAAGGTCGCGGGCTCGACCGTCGCCCGCGCCACCCTCCACAACCTCGACGAGGTCCGCCGCAAGGACATCCGGATCGGCGACTGGGTCGTCCTCCAGAAGGCCGGCGACGTGATCCCGGAGGTCGTCCGCCCGCTCGTCGACCGGCGCACCGGCGTCGAGCGCGAGTTCGACATGCCGGCGTCCTGCCCAGTGTGCGGGACGGCGATCGTCCGCGACGAGGGCGCCGTCCGCCACTACTGCCCGAACCTCGCCTGCCCGGCGCGCGTTGCCCAGGAGTTCCAGCACTTCGTGGGCCGGGGCGGGATGGACATCGAGGGCGCCGGCTGGAAGGTGCTCGAGCAGCTGCTCCAGCGCGGCATGGTCCGGCGCCGGTCCGACTTCTTCCGGCTGACCGTCGAGGACCTCGAGTCGCTCGAGCGGTTCGGGCCCAAGAGCGCGGACAACCTCCACCGCTCGATCGGGCGCGCGCGACGGCGACCGCTCGGACGGATCCTGCACGCCCTCGGCATTCCGCAGGTCGGCTGGCAGACCGCGACCGACCTCACGCAGTGGCTGGTCGAGGCGCTGCCCCCGGGCGCCGGGGAGCCGGTCGGCGGAGCCGGCGGCTGGCTCACCCGCGCCTCGGCCTTCCTCAGGGAAACGGCGACCACGACGCCCGAGCGGTTCGAGGCGGTCATCGGCATCGGGCCCACGGTCGCCGCGACGCTGACTGCCTACTTCTCGGACCCCGCGACGCGCAACGCCATCGACGAACTGGTCGAGGCTGGCGTCGAGGCGGAGCTGCCGGCCCCGAGGGCCGCGGTCACCGATGCCGGACCGCTCTCCGGCCGGAGGCTCGTGGTCACCGGCACCCTGGAGGGCTTCTCGCGGGAGGAGGCCGAGGAGGCCATCCGCGCGGCCGGCGGCAAAGTCGCAGCCTCTGTCTCGAAGAAGACCGATTACCTGGTGGCCGGCGAGAACGCGGGCTCGAAGCTCGCGAAGGCCGGGTCGCTCGGCGTTCCCGTCCTCGACGAAGCTGGCTTCCGCCGCCTGCTGGCGGGCGAGGAAGGCTGATCAGCGCGGCCCGCGGTTATCCGGTCACCGGCCGTGGTAGCGCTCCATCAGCTCGCTGACGGCCGCACGCGCCGCCGGCCACCCTGGCTGGTCCTGGCCGTGATCGGCGTAAGCGTTTCGGTGGCCCCGGGCGTGATTGAGATATGGAGCTGACCGACACCTACCCGGGCACGTACCTCGGCGACGAGTCTGACGGCGCCGCAACGACTCGCAGGGAGAAAGCTGCGTCCTTCGCCGATCTCTATGCCCGGTCCCGGGACGACGTCTACCGGGCGGTCCTGCTCACGGTGCGCGACCAGCATCGCGCGGAAGACGCGGTCCAGGAGGCCTTCGCGCGCGCGTATGCCGACTGGGACCGGATCAGGGTTCACCCGAACCCGGTCGGCTGGGTGGCCCGTGTCGCGCTGAACCACGCGACGTCGCTGTGGCGCCGGCTTCGGCGCGAGAGCACGGAGCCGCCACCGACGACCGTCGCGCCGGCGGACGAGCGTCCCATCGACCCGCTGCTGATCCGTGCCGTCTGGCGTCTACCGCGCCGGCAACGCCAGGTGGTGGCGCTGCGGATTCTTCTCGACCAGAGCATCGACCAGACCGCCCAGTCCCTTGGCATGGCGCCGGGGACCGTCAGGGCCCACCTCCACCGCGCGCTCCGGACGCTGCACGAGCAGATCGGGGACGCCGGCCACGACACCGAGGAGTCAGACCATGGATGACGATCGCCTTCCGCTCGCGATCCGGCGCGCCTTTTCCCGCTACGAGATGAGGGCGCCGGCCACGCTTCCCACCGGCCGTGTCGCGCAGCCCGCACGCCCCGGCCATCGTCGCTCGTTGCCGCGACTGGCCGGGCCCGTCGTCGCCGCCGCGGCGGTCGCGGTGATCGTGGCCGGCACGCTCGTCCCCGCCCAGCCGGCCTTCGCCAGCTGGAGCGCGACCCCATCGACCGCCGACCCGGCCGTGGTGGCCAGCGCCCGGGACGACTGCTCGAGCGTCGATCCGGATCACCTGGGCGGGCTGCAGCTGGTCACGAGCGAGCAGCGCGGTGACTACACGATGCTGCTCTTCGGGGATGGCGAGGCCTACGGGCTGTGCCTCACCGGCCGGGACATCGAGCCGATGATCCTTGCCGGGCCGGGAACGGGCGCCGTCGACCTGCCCGATGGGTCCGGTTCTCCCGGTGACGATCACAGCGGTGTCCAGGCGGCGCCGGGGGTCAGGTTTGTCGCCCAGCCGGGCAGCGATTCTGCGATCGCCGAGCGCGTCCAGGCCTGGGTGATCGGGGTGACGCCGGAGGTGGCGCGCGTGGTCATCGAGCGAGAGGGCGCGGAGCCGACGATCGCCACCCTGGGCGACGAAGTGGCGTTCGCATGGTGGCCTGCCGGCACCGAGGCCGTCGCGATCGTCGCCTACGGCGCCGACGGCGAGGTGCTCCAGAGGATCACCGTGAACGGTTCGATGGTCAGCGAGCACTGACCCACGCTCAGCGCTGCTCCTCCCGGGACGGTGGCCGGTTGGCCGCCGTCTCGGTCCTGACGCTTCCGTCAGCCGAGGGCGTGGTTGAACTGTCCCCAGATCGCCTCCGGTTGCCAGTCGAGCGGCTCGCCCCGGATCAGCCGCGGCGCCTGCCACGCCTCCTGCCAGCCCAGGCGCTGCAGCCGGGCCAGCGCGCCGCGGTTGGCGGTCACCACGCCCGCCCGAACGCGACGTTCGGGCCCGGCTGCCGCCCGCCGGGCCTCGAGGATGACCCCGGCATCGGCGGCGTCGGGGGCGATCGTCGCCCCGCCGCCCCACGGCGCCCGCACGACGAAGCCGCGCAGGGTGTCGCCGGGCCCGCGCAGGAGCCGCGTGGAGTCGGGTGTGGCGAACACCCGCAGCAGGTGGCGCCGGTCCTCGCCGGTCGCCGCCGCGTCGAGCAGCGCCATGGCGTCGAGGTCGGCCGGTTTCCACGGCGCGAGGCTCGGCTTGCCGCCCGCGATTCCGGGCGCCTCGATCGTCTGGTACGACGTGTCGTACCGGAACCCCATCCGCTCGTACATCGGGCGGCCAGCGTCCGTCGCGACGAGGACGAGCGTCGCGCAGCCGGTCGCCTCGAGAGCCCGGACGGCCGCGTCTGTGAGCCCCCGGCCGAGGCCCCGGCGGCGCCACGCCCCGTCGACGAAGACGGCGCCGATCCAGCCAGCCCGGCCGTTGACCGTCCCGACCGCGGTGCCGACCACGGTCCCCCCTGCCACGGCGACGAACGGGTGCGCCTCCGCGTGCCCGACCGCCCAGGCGAAGAAGTCGCGGCGATCGCCCCAGTCACCCCGCAGGACGGTCTCCGTGGCGGCGTCGACGTCGGAGGCAGTCATCGGACGGATGGTGGGCGACATACCGGGATGCTGGCCGCGGGTCCCGGGAGGCGGCTCCGCGGCTATCATCGCCGGCGTGGCCACCCTGTCGCGTTCCGAGGTCGAGCACGTCGCGCACCTGGCCCGCCTGGGGCTGACCGAGGCCGAGCTGGGCCGGCTCGAGGGCGAGCTGAATCACATCCTCGACCAGTACGCCGTGCTCGCCCAGCTCGACACCGAGGCGATCCCGCCGACGGCCCAGACGATCGAGCTGGAGAACATCCTGCGCGACGACACGGCGCGGCCGTCGCTGCCCGTCGAGGCGGTGCTGCGCAACGCGCCGGACAGCCGCGACGGCTTCATCGTCGTGCCCGCGATCCTCGAAGGCACCGGACGATCGCCGGGATGAGCGCGCCGGGATGAGCGCGCCGGGATGAGCGGGGCGACCCGACCGCCGGAGGAGCTGGTCCGTCTGCCCGGCCACGCCATGGCCACGGCACTCCATGCCCGCGAGGTGTCATCGCGCGAGCTGACCGAGGCGCACCTCGCCGTGGCCGAGCGGCAGAACCCGGCACTGAACGCCTGGCTGACGCTCGACCGCGACGGCGCGCTCGCGTCGGCGGACGAGGCGGATCGCCGGCTGGCCGCGGCTGGCTCGGAGGCGGGCGCGGCGGGCGCGGCAGGAGCGCCCGGCATCGGCGACCTGCACCCGCTGTTCGGCCTGCCCGTCGCGCTGAAGGACCTCGTGTCCATGGCCGGCGGCCAGTGCACGGCGGGGTCGCGGATCCTCAGCGGCTATGTGGCGCCGTACGACGCGCACATCACGGAGCGGCTGCGCGCGCTCGGCGCGGTGATCCTCGGCAAGACCAACATGGACGAGTTCGCGATGGGCTCCTCGACGGAGCACTCGGCCTTCGGGCCGACGGCCAACCCGTGGGCGCTCGGGCGAGTCCCGGGCGGCTCGTCGGGCGGCTCCGCGACGGCGGTCGCGGCCTACCACGCGCCGTTCTCCATCGGCACGGACACCGGCGGCTCGATCCGCCAGCCGGCGGCGCTGACCGGGATCGTCGGCCTCAAGCCTACGTATGGCCGGGTCAGCCGGTACGGGATCGTGGCCTTCGCGAGCTCGCTCGACCAGATCGGGCCTTTCGGGCGCGACGTGCGGGACGCGGCCGCGCTGCTCCACGCGGTCGCCGGGCGGGACGCGCGCGACTCGACCTCGGCGCCCATCCCGGTGCTGGACGAGCTCCTGGCCCTGCCCGACGACGAGAAGGCCGCGGGCTCGCTGCGCGGCAAGCGGCTGGGCTTGCCGCGCGAGTACTTCGTGGCCGGCATGGAGCCGGGCGTGGAGGCCCGGGTGCGGGAGGCCGTGGCGGCACTCGAGGCGGCCGGCGCGACGGTCGAGGAGGTCTCGCTGCCACACACGGACTACGGGCTGGCCACGTACTACATCGTCGCGCCGGCAGAGGCGTCGGCCAATCTCGCGCGCTACGACGGGATCCGGTACGGGCCGCGCCGTGGCGAGGGCGACACGCTGGGCAACTACCTGCGCACGCGGGGCGAGGGGTTCGGGGCGGAGGTGAAGCGGCGGATCATGCTCGGCACGTACGCGCTGTCGGCCGGCTACTACGACGCCTACTACCTCAAGGCCCAGAAGGTCCGGACGCTCATCAAGGCCGACTTCGACACACTCTTCGATGCCGGCTTCGACGCCCTCGTGGCGCCGACCTCGCCGACCGTCGCCTTCCCGTTCGGCGCCCGCATGGCCGACCCCGTCTCGATGTACCTGTCCGACGCGTGCACACTGCCGGTCAACATGGCCGGCCTGCCAGGGCTGTCGATCCCGTGCGGCCTCTCCGACGGCCTGCCGGTCGGACTGCAGCTGATCGGACCGGCCTGGTCGGAGCTGGAGCTGTTCCGCCTGGGGCGAGGCTACGAGGCGATCACCGCGGACGCCGACTGGCGGCGCCTCGAGCCAGCCGAGCTGGTCCTCGCGGACGACCCGGCCACGCCCTCGCCGATGGAACGGGTCGCCGCGGGCGCGGCGCGATGACAGCGTGCCGGGCTGTCGAACCGCGCCGAGGTGGCCATGCATGGGATGCAACGATTTCGTGGTTACGAGGCAGTGGCGCGATCGAGCGGCCCCGTTCCGGCGTCGGCTGGTGCTTCCGACGCAAGGAAACGACGTCATTGCGCCGTCTTCGGAAGCCTCGCCACGGTTTCCATGCGTGCGGTGCACAGCGAGAATAGTTCCCGGGCATCGCGGAGTGCCCCGACACAAGATTCGTTGCGTGTGATGCACGACCGACGCTGAAAGGACCGCCGCGACGACCTCGCCGGCCCCGGCCGCAGCCGAGTGGCGTAGATTTCGGGCATGACGACGCCCACCCGGACCGAGGGCCTGGAGCCCGCCCTGCTGCCGGCCGACGGGAGCGCGAGGCCCTCCGAGCCCGCCCGCGCCGAACCTGCCGAGGGCCGCGCACCGCTCGCCAACCGCGCCCTGGCCCAGCGCGTGCGCGCCGTCCCGCCGTCGGGGATCCGGCGGTTCTTCGACATCCTGGCCACGATGGACGACGTTATCAGCCTCGGGGTGGGGGAGCCGGACTTCGACACGCCGCCGCCGATCGTCGAGGCCGGCATCGCCTCGCTGCGCGCCGGTCGGACGCACTACACCTCCAACTACGGGACGCTCGAGCTGCGGCGCGCGCTCGCCGCCCACCTCGAGCGCCGCTACGGCGTCGCCTACGACCCGGAGCGCGATCTGCTGATCACCGTCGGCGCGTCGGAGGCCGTCGATCTCGCGCTCCGGGCGACCTGCGATCCCGGCGACGAGGTGATCCTCCACGAGCCGTCGTACGTCGCGTACGCGCCGGCCGTCGTGTTCGCCGGCGGGACGGTTCGCCACGTGGCAACCCGGCTGGAGGACGACTTCGCTCTCGACCCGGCCGCGGTCGAGGCCGCCATCACGCCCCGGACCAAGGCGCTCTTCCTCGGCTATCCGTGCAACCCGACCGGCGCCGTGCTCCCGGACACGGTCCAGGACGAGCTGGCGCGCATCGCGGAGCGTCACGACCTCCTCGTCTACAGCGACGAGATCTACGACCGCCTGGCCTACGGCTCGTACCGCCATCGGGCGATGAGCGCGCTGCCCGGGATGCGCGACCGGACGATCCTGATGGGCGGCTTCTCGAAGGCCTACGCGATGACCGGCTGGCGGGTCGGCTACCTTGCGGCCCCGGCCGCGATCCTCGAGGGCATCGTCAAGGTTCACCAGTACGGGATCATGTCGGCGCCGACGACGGCCCAGGACGCGGCCCTCGTGGCACTGATCGAGGCCGAGCCGGATGTCGAGCGGATGCTCGCCGAGTACGACCGACGTCGCCGGCTCCTCGTCGCGGGACTGAACGACCTCGGCCTCACCACGTTCGAGCCGCGCGGCGCCTTCTACGCGTTCCCGCGGATAAGCTCGACGGGAATGGACTCGGAGATGTTCGCCACGCGACTGCTCGAGGAGGAGCGGGTCGCGGTCGTGCCTGGCGGCGCCTTCGGGCCGTCGGGCGAGGGACACGTGCGCGCCTGCTACGCCACCGGCTACGAGCAGCTCGAGGAGGCGCTCGTTCGCATCGGCCGGTTCGTGGCGCGTCACCGCGCTGACGCTGTGCCGGCCACCGGCTGACCCGCACGCCGCCGCCGGCCCGGGCGTGGCGTATGCGAAACTGACGCCCGAGATGGGGCCCCTGCTCGTGCTGACCGGGATCACGGCGGCGTTGATCGGCGCCTGGCAGAGCTACGCCGCGGCCCGCGGCGCGCTTGCGCCGCTAATCCGTCCCGGCGAGCCGACCCGCAGCGCGGTCGAGGCCGCCCAGCCCATCCATGTCCGCACTCGGGTGCGCCTGTTCGCACGCCGGCTCGCCACATCGCTCGCCTGGCTGCTCCTCTCGTTCTACGGGCTGTTCCTGGCGTCCGTCGGGTCGGTGGCGCGGTGACGGTCAGCGGCACCGCTCCGGCGGCGGCAGGCGCGGAGGCGCTCGAGCGGTACGAACCGGTCATCGGCATCGAGGTCCACTGCCGGCTGCGCACGGCCAGCAAGATGTTCTGCGCCTGCTCGGCGGACTTCGATGGCGCAGCCCCGAACAGCCACGTGTGCCCGGTCTGTCTCGGCCTGCCCGGCGCCCTGCCGGTCATCAACCGGCGAGCCGTGGAGCTGGTCCTCGCCACCGGGCTTGCGATCGAGGCCAGCGTTCCGCCGGCGACCCGCTGGGACCGCAAGAACTACTTCTACCCGGACCTGCCGAAGGGCTACCAGATCAGCCAGTACGACCTGCCCCTGGCGTCCGATGGACGGCTGACCGTGGAGACCCCGGCCGGTCCGTTCACCATTCGCATCCGCCGCGCGCATCTCGAGGAAGACACGGCCCGGCTAATCCACGCGACGCGACAGGACGGGCGGTCCGTCAGCCTCGTCGACTACAACCGCTCGGGGGCGCCGCTGATGGAGATCGTCACCGAGCCCGATCTCAGGACGGCCGAGCAGGCGCGGCGCTACGCCGAGGAGCTCCAGCTGCTGCTCCGGACCATCGGGGCGTCCGATGCCGACATGGAGCGGGGTCAGCTGCGGGTCGAGGCGAACGTCTCGCTCCGGCCGCACGGCGAGGAGGCGTTCGGGACACGGGTGGAGATCAAGAACATGAACTCCTTCCGATCGGTCGAGCGCGCGATCGGGACCGAGATCGAGCGGCAGGCCGCCGCGCTCGACGCCGGCGAGGCGATCGTCCAGCAGACTCGCGGCTGGGACGAGACCCGCGGCGCCACGTACGTCATGCGGGTCAAGGAGTCGTCGGACGACTACCGCTACTTCCCCGAGCCGGACCTGCCACCGCTCCACGTCGACGGGGCGTGGCTGGACGGGATCCGGGCCGGCCTGACGGAGCTTCCGGCTGCGCGCCGCCAGCGATACCGGGACGCCCTCGGCCTTTCCTCGTACGACGCGGCCGTCATCGTCGCCGACCCCGACGCCACCCGCCTGTTCGAAACGACGCTGGCCGCGGCCGGCGGTCTCGAACCGCGGATGGTTTCCACCTGGGTGGCCGGCGAGTACCTCGGGCTGCGCAACCGATCCGGCATGCCGATCGCCGTGGATCCGGCCGACCTCGCCCACCTCGTCCGCCAGGTCGCGGACGGCGCGATCTCCAGGGCCAACGGCCGCGAGATCCTCGCCCTCCACGTCGCGACCGGCGAGTCCGCCGCCGGGCTCATCGCGGCCCGGGGCCTCCGCCAGATCTCCGACGCCGGGGCGGTGGGCGCGGCGGCGGACGACGTCCTGGCAGCCAACCCGCAGGCCGTCGCGGACTTCCGGGCCGGCAAGCAGCAGGCCGTGGGGTTCCTCGTCGGGCAGGTCATGAAGGCGACTCGTGGTCAGGCCAACGCGGCCATCGCCCGGGCGGCTCTCCTCGAGCGGCTCGAGACCGGCGTGTAGGGCGGCAGGTGGGACCGATCAATCTCGCGCTGTGGGCGGCCGGCGTGGCGCTCATCGCCATCGGATACTCGCGGGCGCGCGGCCCGTGGGAGCGGCTCCAGGCGCTGCGCGCGCAGGATGCGAACGTCGCCCGCTACGAGTCGTGGCGGGGCGGCGTCCGCGACTCGTCACGAACCGGCGCGTTCGTGGCGATGGACCTGCTGCGCCGCCAGGCCCGGACCGGCGCGGCGATCGCCGGCGTCGGGTTCCTCCTCGTGCTCGCGGGGTTCGCGATCCGGTAGGACAGTCCGCCGCGCCGGGCTGCCGGGTCGGGCGGCCCACGCGGCGCACGCAGGTTGGTCGCCTCTGCGGGGCACTCGGGCTGCGGACCTTGGCCGCGACCGGCACTCGGGCTGCGGACCTTGTCCGGCCCGGTATCACTCCCACGGTTATATCCGGGGCATCGAGTGCCACAAGCGGTGTCTCGGGCCCTCCAGCAGGCGTCTGGAGCGCCACCCATGCTCTATAGGTCGCATAACCGCTGGTCGCAACCGGCCCACCGCCACCCTTGCCGCGATGGAAGTGCCGGAAATAGACTCCCACAACTGCGGCGCTCGAGAACGACAACTACGCTCTCGCGGACGGCCGCCGCCGCCCTCGCCGCCCAGCGGCGAAGCCGGCATCCCGAGGGCCCAGGTTCGCCCTATCGCCCGCGGAACCGCCGGTGCTCGATCGCGGTGCAGCGGTCCATGACGACCTGCAGGCCCGCCTCGCGGGCGATCCGGGCAGCCTCCCAGCTCACGACGCCCTGTTGGAGCCACAGGCTCCGCGCGCCAACCTCGACGGCCTCGCGCGCATGCGGAACCACGAGCTCCGAGCGGCGGAAGGCGTCGACCATGTCGAACGGCCCGGTCGCGTCGGTCGCCTCCCGGAGGTTGCGAAACGCGGGGATGCCCAGGACGTCGCGCTCCACCGGGTTGATCGGCACGCACTCGTACCCCTGATGAACGAGGTAGCGGAACACGCCGAACGACGGCCGCGAGCTCTTCGACGAGGCGCCCACGATCGCGATCCGCCGAGTCGCGCGCAGCAGCGCCCGGATCCCGTCGTCGTCGTCGAGGACCGGGACGGGCCCGCGGCCCTCCTGCAGGTCGAGGACCTCGCGGGCCCGGTGCAGCTCCTCGGCCGTCAGGCGCGGGCCTCCTTCTCGTACGCGACTCCATCCGCCGCCGGCGGGATCGAACGTCCGACGACCCCGGCCAGCACCACGATCGTGATGATGTACGGCAGGGCCGTGTACCACTGGCGGGGGATGGCGGACATCACGGACCCGAGCTCGCCGGGCGGCCGGGCCACGCCGACCATGATCTCGACCCCCAGCACCAGCCCGAAGAGCAGCGCCCCGAAGAACGAGCCGAGCGGCGTCCACCGCCCGAAGATCACGGCCGCCAGCGCGATGAAGCCGCGCCCGTTGGTCATGCCGTTCTGGAACGAGCCGGTCGACTCGAGCACGATGAACGCGCCGGCCAGGCCGGCGATCCCGCAGCCCACGATGACGTTCCGGTAGCGCAGGCGGATCACGTCGATGCCCACCGTGTCGGCCGCCTTGGGATGCTCGCCGACGGCCCGGGTCCGCAGCCCCCAGCGCGACCGGAAGAGGAGGATCTGCAGGCCCACCACCAGCACGATCACGCTCATTGCGATCGGCCCCTGGTTGAGGAACATGCCGAGGATCGACCCGAGGACGGGGATGTCCGCGATCGCATCCGGCAGCGTGAACTTCGGCAGCTGGCCCGCGCCGCGCAGGCCGGACGGCGTGATGATCAGCCGGTTGAGATAGGCGGTCAGCCCCAGGGCGAAGATGTTCAGGAACACGCCGGCGATGATCTGGTCGGCTCGGACCGTGATCGACAGCCAGGCGTGGATGGCGCCCATCAGCACGCCGACCAGCACGGCCACGAACACGCCGATCACGAGCGCCGGCAGCGCCCCGATCGATTCGTGGAGCAGGAAGCCCGTCAGGTAGCCGAAGAAGGCGGACATCAGCATGATCCCCTCGATGCCGATGTTGACGACGCCGGACCGTTCGCACAGAACGCCGCACAGCGCGCCCAGGGCGATCGGGGCCGTCAGGACCATGATCGTCGGCAGGAACGGCGGGATGACGTCGAAGAGGTAGATGACGAGGTCGCCGAGCAGGCGCGGGATGGCGGTGATGTCCATCAGCGCGGCACCTGCTCCGCCCACGACTGGGTCACGGTCCGGACCTCGCCCTCGAGCGCGCCCTTGGCGGTGCGAAGCCGGAAGACGCGCCGGATGATGATGTCGGCGGCGAGGAACAGGATGATCAGCGCCTGGATGACATCGATCACCTCGATCGGGACGAGCCCGTTCGTGTTGATCTGCATCAGGCCCTGCCCGGCGCGCATCGCGCCGAAGAGGAGGGCGGAGGCCATGATCCCGAGCGGCGACGATCGCCCGAGCAGGGCGACCGTGATGGCGTCGAACCCGACGTTGGCGCTGATCCCGGCCGAGTAGAACGTCTGGACGCCCAGCATCTGGACCGCGCCGGCCAGCCCGCCGAGCAGGCCGCACAGCGTCATCGTCAGGGTCAGGATCAGCACGGGCCGGATGCCGGCGTAGCGCGCGGCATTCGGGTTCGCGCCGACCGTCCGGATCTCGAAGCCGAGCGTCGTCCGGTCGAGCAGGAACTTGACGAGGAAGATCGAGATGAAGGCAAGGGCGACGCCAAGGTGAACGTTCCGGCCGAACAGGATCGGCAGCCGGGCGTTGCCGATGTCCGCGGTCCGCGCGAAGGTGAACTCGGGCGAGCGGAAGATGTCGGCCACGGCCCACGCGAGCAGTAGGCCGGCGATGCTGTTGAGCATGATCGTGGTCACGACCTCGTGGGCGCCCGTCCGCGCCTTGAGGAAGCCCGGGATGAACCCGTAGGCCGCGCCCGCCAGGGCGCCGATCAGGATCGAGAGCGGGACCGCCACGTTCGTGTCCATCCGCCCGAGCTGAGCGCCGGCGACGGCCGCGGCGAAGGCGCCGACGAGGAACTGCCCGGCCACGCCGATGTTGAACAGGCCGGCCTTGAACGCCAGTCCCACGGCCAGCCCGCCGAACATCAGCGGGGCGGCCTGCACGAGCGTGTTGCTCAGCGCATTGAGGTTGCCGGCGCCCCACAGCTCCGGCTTGCCGATGGAGCCCTCGACGAGGGCGCCGTAGGCGGTGATCGGGATCGTCGGCTGGAAGCCCTTGCCGGACACGACCGGCGAGATGAGCATCAGCACGCCGCCGAGGAGCATCGCGAACACGATCGACAGCACGGGCAGGGCGCCCGCGCGCCACAGCCGTTGCAGCGCGTTCGGCCGGCGCGGGCTCCCGATCGGTCGATTGCGCTCGTCCTGCGCCGCCGCGGGTGCCGATCCCGCGAGCGGATCGGCGCCGCCCGCCTGGGCCCGCACCTCGTCGCGACCGCCCGCGCCGCTGCCCGTCATCGCGCGGCTCCTGCCGGTTCCGGGACAGGTTCGCGGTCGGCGGCCTCACCGCGGGCCATGAGCAGGCCGATCCGCTCCTTCTCGGCCGTGCTGGCATCGAACGTCGCGACGATCCGACCGCGGTACATGACCGCGATCCGGTCGGCCAGCTCCAGCAACTCGTCGAGCTCCGCGGACACCAGCAGGACGGCTGCGCCTGCGTCGCGCTTGGCGATCACCTGCTTGTGGATGAACTCGATGCTGCCGACGTCGAGGCCGCGCGTCGGCTGGTCGAGCACGAGGACCGAGATCGTGCCGCTGAACTCCCGCGCGACGACGCACTTCTGCTGGTTGCCGCCGGACAGCGCGCTGGCGCGGGTCATCGCGGACGGCGTGCGGATGTCGAACATCGGGATCAGCTCCGCGGCGGCGGCGTCGATCGCGCGCTCGTTGCGGATCCCGCGCCGTGCGTACGGGGCCTCGTTGTAGGCGGTCAGGATGAGGTTGTCCTCGATCGGATGGGTCAGCACGAGCCCGAACCGGTGACGGTCACCCGGGACGTAGGCCACGTCCCGCGCCCGCACCTCGCGTGGCGAGCGGCCGGTGAGATCCCTGCCGTTAAGTTCGACCTTGCCGGCCGTGGGCTTGCGAAGGCCGACCAGCGACTCGACCAGCTCGTCCTGGCCGTTGCCCGCCACGCCGGCGATGCCCAGGATCTCGCCCGCCCGGACCTCCAGGTCGACACCGGCCACGGTTTCGTTGCCGCGGTCGTCCCTGGCGTGAAGACCCTCCACCCGGAGGACGACCTCGCCCGGGCGAGCCTCGCCCCGGTCGACCACCAGTGAGACCTCCCGCCCGACCATCAGCTCCGCCAGCTCGCGCTCGGTCGTCTCGCCCGGCGTCCGCGTCCCGACGACCCTGCCGCGCCGGATGACGGTGATCCGATCGGCGATGGCGAGCACCTCGTCGAGCTTGTGGCTGATGAAGACGATGCTCGTCCCCTCCGCCTTGAGCTTCGCGAGCACCGCGAAGATCTCCTGGGTCTCCTGGGGCGTCAGCACGGCGGTCGGCTCGTCGAGCACGAGCAGGCGCGCCCCACGGTACAGCGCCTTCAGGATCTCGATCCGCTGCTGCTGGCCGACGCTGAGCTGGTCGATCCGCGCCCGGGGGTCGACGTGGAACCCGAGCTGCTCCGCCAGCGTCCCGATGCGCTTCTCCGCTGTGCGCATGTCGAGCATGCCCGGGAGCCCGGTCGTCTCCTGGCCAAGGATGACGTTCTCGGCCACGGACAGCACGGGCACGAGCATGAAGTGCTGGTGGACCATCCCGATGCCGCGCCGGATCGCGTCGGCAGGGTCGCGAATCGTGACCGGCTCGCCGTCGATCACGATCTCGCCCTCGTCCGGGCCGATCAGCCCGTAGAGGATGTTCATCAGCGTGCTCTTGCCGGCGCCGTTCTCGCCGAGGAGGGCATGGACCTCGCCGGCGCGGACGTCGAGATCGATCCCGTCGTTCGCGACGGTTCCCGGGAAGCGCTTCGTGATGCCGCGCATCTCGAGGATCGGCGGTCGGTCGGTCATCGCGGCACCCCGCTTCGAATCAGGGCCGGATACGGAAGCGGGCCGACCCGTCGCCGGGTCGGCCCGCTGCTGGTCACACGTTCCGAGGTCGGTCAGTCACCGGTCTCGGCGTTGTCACAGAGCGTGGGCATGCACGGATCGAGCGAGCCATCCTTGAACTTGGCGAGCGCCGCGTCGACCGCCTCCTTGAGGCCCTCCGGCAGCGGATCGAGGTTCGTGAAGGGCGACAGCCCGATGCCGTCGTTCTTGGCGTCGTTGAAGAAGTTCCCGTTCTCGGCGCCGCCCTGCGGGCCATCCTCCGCGTACCGCTGGATGGCCTGCGAGGTGGCCTCCTGCAGCTTCTTCTCGGCGCTGGTGATGATGCACTCGGCGGCGTCCTGCAGGGAGCCGTGCTGGTCGACGTCAACACCGATGCCCCAGACGCCGCCCGCGCAGGCGGCGGTCAGCGCGCCGGCGCCCGTGAGGCCCGCCACCTGGAAGATGACGTCCGCGTCCTGCTGGATCATCGCGTTGGCCGCGGCCTCGCCCTTCGCCGGGTCGTTGAAGTCCTCGGCGTACTGCACGAGCACCTTGATGTCCGGGTTCACGGACGCGGCACCGTTCCGGTAGCCGTTGATGTAGGCGAGGACGGGCGGCACGTCGGACTGGCCGCCCACGGCGCCGATGACGCCGGTCTCGCTGACCGTCGCGGCCACGATGCCCGCGAGGTAGCCGGGCTGCGCCTCGGCGAACAGGATGCCCTGGTAGTTCGGCGGGTTCGGCGGAGCGACGAACTGGTCGATGCCGAAGAACTGGACATCCGGGTTCTGGAGGGCGGCGACGCGCGTGTCGGTGCCGATCAGGAAGCCGACCGTCACGATGATGTTGTAGCCCTGGTCGACGAACTGCTGGATGTTGGCGGCGTAGTCGGCCGTGTTGGCCGTCACGATGTTCTGCGGCTCGGGCGCGCCGATCGCCTTCGCGCCGTCCTGGACGCCCTTCCAGCTGAACTCGTTGAACGACTTGTCCTCGAGCTGGCCGATGTCCGTGACCATGCCGATCTTCAGCTGCGACGGGTCCACCGGAGCGGCGCTCGCACTCGCGCTGGGCGCTTCGGACGCGGCGCTGCCGCTCGGCGCTTCGGACGCGGCGCTGCCGCTCGGCGCTTCGGACGCGGCGCTTCCGCTCGGCGCCTGGGACGTGGCCGCCGATGGGCTGGCCGAGGGCGCCGTGCTCGGTGCCTGGCTGGTGGTGCCGGTGTTCGTACAGGCCGCGACTGCCATCAGCATCGCGACGAGCACGATCATTGCTCGTGTGCGCATTGATTCCTCCTCGAGCATCGCGTCCACGTCACATGATCGGACGAGGGGCCGCGGCGACAGCGCGGTCCCTCCCGTGGCGGGCGACCGTTGGCGCGCATCCTATCGATGGGCTTCCGGCCGGGCAAGTGCCGGCGGGCCGAGGATGCCGCGTCGCATGATAGGCGTTCGGCAGCCTCCGCGGGCGGCCGACCGGTTTCGCCGAAGCGATCGGGGCACCCTGCGCCGCTCCGGGCAGCGGCGGCCGGGGCATACTGGCGACGCTGAAAGGAGGGCGGTGACGGACGACAGCGGCCCGCTCGGCCGGACGGTCACGGTGCTCGGGCTGCTGGGGATCGTCCTGGCTGCCGCGGCCTGCCGCCCCTCCGGCGCGCCGTCGCCGTCCGCCGGCTCGCCGATTGCCGCTGGCCGGTCCGGCGTCCTTCGCTACGTCGCGCTCGGCGACTCGTACACGATCGGGACGTCCGTGCCGGAGGCTGAGCGCTGGCCGAACCAGCTGGTGGACCGGCTGGGTACCGCCTCGCCGGCCCTCGAGCTCGTCGCCAACCTGGGGGTGAACGGCTACACCTCGCAGGACGTGGTCGATCGCGAGCTGCCCACCCTCGAGGAGCTCCGTCCCGAGTTCGCGTCACTCCTCGTCGGGGTGAACGACGTCGTGCAGGGCGTGCCGCCCGAGACATTCGAAGCCAACGCGGTCGTCATCCTCGACGATCTCCTCGCCCGTCTGCCGCCTGCTCGGATCGTCGTCGTCGCCACGCCGGACTACACGGTGACGCCGCAGGGCGCGGCCTACGGGGACCCGGCGCTGCAGGCCGCCGGGATCGTCCGCAACAACGCGATCCTCGAGCGCCTGGCCACAGAGCGCGGGATCGCCTGGGTCGACATTCACGACATCTCGCTGCGCGCCGGGGAGGATCGCACACTCGTCGCGGGCGACGGACTCCACCCGAGCGGAACGCAGTACCGCGCCTGGGTCGATCGGGTCGCGCCGGTGGTCGAACACCTGCTCGGCCGCTGAGCCCTGGCACCACCGGGGATGCAATACCGTTGCATCGCCACTCGCGGCGCGCTCGGCGCGACCGGTCCCCCGGCTCCCGGACGATGCGGTCATGAATCGATCCGACATCCTCCGGGCGCTTCGCCGCCCGCGAACCGAACGACCGCGCATCCGTCTCGGCAACGTCGACCGGCTCTTCCCGGGTGGTCGAGGCGAGCCGGCCGTCACGGCGCGCACCGGCGCGCGAGGATCGAAGGGGCTCTCGGGACCGGCGGAGCGGCAGGTGGTCGTCGTGACCGGCGCGTCCGCGGGGGTTGGGCGCGCCGTCGCCCACGCCTTCGCCGACCGCGGCGACAGCGTCGCGCTGATCGCCCGCGACGCGCTCGCCCTCGAGGAGGTCGCCCACGAGGTCGAGTCCCGCGGTGGGCGGTCGCTCGTCCTGCCGCTGGACGTCTCGAACGCGGACGCCGTGGAGGCGGCGGCCGCGGGCGTCGAGGCGGAGCTCGGGCCGATCGATGTCTGGGTCAACAACGCCATGGTCTCGGTCTTCTCGCCCGTCCGCGAGATGACCGCTGACGAGTACCGGCGCGTCACCGAGGTGACCTATCTCGGCTATGTCCACGGCACCCTGTCCGCCCTCCGCCGGATGCTGCCCAGGGACCGCGGCGTGATCGTCCAGGTCGGATCCGCCCTGGCGTACCGGGCCATCCCCCTCCAGTCCGCGTACTGCGCCGCGAAGCACGCCATCAACGGGTTCAGCGAGTCGCTCCGCACGGAGCTGCTCCACGACGGCAGCTCGGTCCGAGTCACCCAGGTCCATCTGCCGGCGGTCAACACGCCACAGTTCGACTGGGTCCGCAGCCGCCTCCCGGGACGCGCGCAGCCGGTCCCGCCGATCTACCAGCCCGAGGTCGCCGCACAGGGAATCGTGTGGGCCGCCGACCATGACCGGCGCGAGCTCGTCATCGGGCTGTCGGCCGACATGGCGATCCTCGGCCAGAAGGTTGCGCCAGATCTCCTCGACCGGTACCTCGGGCGGACGGGGTTCCACGCGCAGCAGGCGGACGAGGCGGAGGCCCCCGGTCGTCCGGACAATCTCTTCGCGCCGGTGTCCGGCCTGCACCGGACGCACGGCCGTTTCGACGACCGGGCGAGGGCCTCGAGCCGGCACCTCTGGTGGTCGACCCGGGTGGGTCCGCTCCCGACCGCCGTCATCGGGGCGGCGGTGGGCGGTCTCGCCGTCCTGGGCCTGGCCCGCCGGCGATAGCCCCGGGCTCTACCTCGAGCGACGGGGGAGCGCTCGCTCCACGAGCAGCCCGAGGACCGCTCCGAACAGGGCATGGGCGGCGATCATCGTGGGCGGACGGCCGGGCTCGTCGTCCGTGGCCTGGGGCAGGAACCGCATGGCCGGGATCCAGCCGAGATAGCTGACCGCCCAGATCGCGAGGGCGTAGGTGGAGCCGTGGAAGAGTGGCCCGCCGGGCGTCCGGGTCCGGTTCCGGAGCACCGCGTAGACCGTGCCGGCGGCGGCCCCGAATGCGAAATGCCCGAGCCATCCGAGTCGCCGGCGCTCAGCGTGCCCCATCACGTGCCCGCCCGGTGTCCGCTGGACGGCCTTGCGCGCGATCGCGTGCGGCGGGAGCTCGCTCACCAGGCCGGCTCGCTGCGCGCCGATCATCAGCGCGCTCATGGCGCCGGTCGCGGCAAGCCCTCCGGCGGCCCCGACGGCGGCCATGCGGAGGTCGGTCGGCACCGTCTGGCTCATCGGTCGAGCATCGTTCACCGACGGGCAGCCGGCGACGGCTGGCCGTGCGGCCGGCTATCAGACCTCTTGCAGCATCCCTTCGAGGTACCGCTCGAGCCCGGCGAGTGCGTCCCCGCCAGCGGCGCGAGCGGGCAGGTCCGGAACGTAGTCGAGGACCGTGCGGATGTCCCACCATCGCTGGTGCTCGGTCGAGCCACCCGCCTCCCGGTAGAGGCGTTCGACGAGGTCGGCGACGGCGGGGCCGTGATCGATGGCGAGATTGCCGCGCAGGTGCGCGAGGTCGGCGGCCGGCGGTCCCCAGGACGCTGCCGTCCAGTCGACGATGCCGGTGAGGCGTCCAGCGCGCCACAGCGTGTTGCCCGGATGGAAGTCGCGGTGAAGGAAGGTCGACACCCGGGCGGCCGGCCTCGACCCAGCCACCGCCAGGGCTCGCGCCCACAGGTCCGGCCGACCTGAACCGGGTGGCGGGGGATCTGGTCGAGTCTCGAGTAGCTCCGGAACGGATGGGCGATGTCATCAAACCCCGCGTCGACGCCGTGGATCCTCACGAGCCAGGTCGCGAGCTGGCGGAGGACGTCCGGCCGCCGGGTCGCCGGAAGGCTCGGTGGGCGGCCGGGAAGGCGCGTGGCGAGGATGGCCGGCACGCCGGCACGCGCCCCGTCCGTGTCGAGCGCCACGACCCGTGGCGCGGGGATGTCCGGGGCCGACGCCGCGAGGCGATCGAGCACGGCGGCCTCGGTGGCGGGTGGGAACGTGGGATCCTCGCGCTCCCAGCCGGGTCGGGCCCATCGGCGCAGGACCAGCTCGTGGCGGCGGGCGTCCTGCACGACCGAGAGCGCGTGCGTGGCGAGCCAGCCTCCGGCTCCCAGCGGGCGCACGGCGACGAGCCTCGCGCCTGGACCGACGGCCGCCAGGGCCCACGCGAGCGCGTCCCGCGGGGGAGGGCTCCCTCCTCGCCAGGTCGGCCGCGGCGCTCCGCCCTCGCCTACTGCAGAGACCAGAGCACCTCGCGAGGCGTCAACCCGCTGCGGGCGATGGCCGCGGCTCGCTCCCGGCCGACATATCGGACGTGCCACGGTTCGTAGCTGTAGCAGGTTCGATTGAACGAGCCGCGCGGGTAGCTGACGACGAAGCCGTACCGCCAGGAGTTCTGGGCGACCCAGGCACCGGCGGGCGTTGCCGCCCAGTCGCCGTAGTCCCACGGCGCGGCCCCGCCCTCGCTGGTCAGGTCGATGGTCGTGCCGAGCTGGTGCTCCGAGTGGCCCGGCCGGGCGCTGGTGCGCAACGCCGCGTCATAGCCGCTCACGTTGACCCAGTTCTGGAACGTGCCCTGCTGCTTCGAGTAGCTGCGGTAGGCGCTGACCACCGCCAGCGGTGCTCCGGCTGCTCGGGCGGCGGCCGCCATGGCCGCCAGATCGCCGACCACGAGGCTGCGGACGGCATAGCCGCCGTTCAGCCCGGCTGCCGATGTGTCGACCAGGTCGCCCGGGGCATAGCTGGCCGGCAGCTGGTAGGTCGTGTCGAGCAGCGTCCGGCTCCAGTCGCCGAGGCCACGGTGCGGCGTGAGCACGTCGAGGTAGGCGCAGCTCGGCAGGGGACCGCCGAGGTTCGGGGCCGCGGCAGGTGCCGGCTTCGATGAGCCACCAGAGCCGCCCGACGACGAGTTCCCGGTGGGCGAGCCAGCCGAGAGCACGCCACTCGACGGGGATCCACCGGACGAGGCGCCCATACCCGAAACGGCGACCGGCGGCGGGGTGGCGGCGAGGATCGTGCCCGGCGAGACCGACGGGACCGGCTGCGGTGGACGTGTCGCCGCCGCCCGCGGTCGCGGCGTCAGCGCGGGCTTGCCGGTCCCCCCGCGAACGGCCTCCTCCGCCGGGGCAGCGGAGGCGATCGTCCGCTCGGTCGCCCGGCTGGGTGCGTCGGAGAAGGACGGATCGGCCGCGGCGCCCAGGCGCCCGTCGGCCGGCGCGGGTCGCTGGTCGGCGGACGAGGGACCAGCCGAGAGCAGCGTCGCGGCCACGATCACGGCAAGCTGTGCCGCCAGGACCGCGCGGAGCGCGACCGTCAGCGAGGGGAAAGCGCGGTAGCTGCGGCGGATGGCCGGTGCGTGCATGCACCAACAGTCGACCGGCGGTCGCGGCGGAGATACCCGTCGATTGGGTGGTGCGGGGGCCGGACCAAAGTCCTCCTTGCCGACCGTACCGGCCCCCAATCAAGGTTCAGCCGGCGCCCCGAGCGCGGCTCGGCGGGCTACCATTGACCCCCGTGACCCTCGCTCCAAACGACTTCACGCACCTCCATGTCCACTCGGAGTTCAGCCTCCTCGACGGCCTAAGCCGGATCACCGATCTCGTCGACGCGGCAGGCAGGCAGGGGTTCGATTCCCTCGCCCTGACCGACCACGGGGCGCTCTACGGCGCGGTCGCCTTCTGGCAGGCGGCGACGAGCAAGGGGATCAAGCCGATCATCGGCGTCGAGACCTACGTCGCCCGCCGTGCGATGACCGACCGCGAGGGCAAGGCGGATGCGCAGCCCTTCCACCTGATCCTCCTGGCGAAGGACTGGACGGGCTACCAGAACCTGTGCCGGCTCGTCACCGACGCGCACCTCGACGGCTACTACTACAAGCCCCGGATCGACCGGGAGCACCTGGCCAAGCACAGCGAGGGCCTCGTGGGCCTGTCCGCCTGCCTCGGCGGCGAGATCCCGAGGGCGCTCGAGGTCGACGACTGGGCCGGGGCGCGCCGGCTGGCCGGCGAGTACGGCGACATCCTCGGGCCCGGCAACTTCTTCCTCGAGCTGCAGGATCACGGCATGGCCGAGCAGCGGCGGCTCAACGAGCAGCTCCTGCGCCTCGCCCCCGAGACGGGCCTCCCGCTTGTCGTCACCAACGATCTCCACTATGTCCACCGCGAGCAGTCGGCGGCACACGACGTCCTGCTGTGCGTCGGCACCGGCAACAACATCGACACGCCCAACCGGATGAAGTTCGAGACGGACGACTTCTGGCTCAAGTCGGCCGCCGACATGGCGGCGCTCTTTCCCGACCAGCGCGAGGCCATCCTGAACACGCGGCGCGTCGCCGAGATGTGCGATCTGGCGATGCCGCTCGGCGGGCTCCGGATCCCGCACTTCCCGGTGCCGGACGGCCACACCGTCGAGAGCTGGCTGCGCGAGGAGTGCCAGCAGGGCCTCGAGCGCCGCTACGGGACCGTCACCCCCGCGCTGCAGGAGCGCCTCGATTACGAGCTCGGCGTGATCCTCTCGATGGGCTACGCCGGCTACTTCCTGATCGTCGCCGACTTCGTGCGGTTCGCCCGGGAGCAGCGGATCCAGACGACCTGCCGGGGCAGCGCGCCGGGCTCGATCGTGACCTACACCCTGGGCATCACGCCGGTGGATCCGATCGAGTACGGGCTGCCGTTCGAGCGGTTCCTCAACCCGGACCGGGTGACGATGCCGGACATCGACGTCGACTTCGAGGACGCCCGCCGGGACGAGGTCATCGCCTACGTCTCGCGCAAGTACGGCTCGGACCACGTGGCCCAGATCATCACCTTCGGCACGATGCTCGCCCGGGCGGCGATCCGCGACGTCGGCCGGGTGCTCGGCCACAGCTACGGGGAGGTCGACCGGATCGCCAAGGCGGTCCCGAACCAGCTCGGGATTCGGCTGGAGGAGGCGCTTGCGATCGCACCGTCCCTGCGCGAGCAGTACGACGGCGACCCGAATGTCAAGCGGGTGATCGACTTCGCCCGGCAGCTCGAGGGCGTCGCCCGCAACGCGTCCACCCACGCAGCCGGCGTCGTCATCTCGCGCGAGCCCCTGACCGAGCTCATGCCGCTCCAGAAGGCGACCAACTCGGACTCGCTGATGACGCAGTACGAGATGCACGCGATCGAGGCGCTCGGCCTGCTCAAGTTCGACTTCCTCGGCCTCTCGAACCTGACGATCCTGCGCCACGCGGTCGACCTGATCCGCCAGCACCGCGGCGTGGCCGTCGACCTCGACGCGATCCCGCTCGACGACGCAGCCACGTTCGAGCTGCTGGCCTCCGGCGAGACGACCGGCATCTTCCAGCTCGAGTCGGCGGGCATGCGGCGCTACATCCGCGAGCTGCGCCCCACCTCGGTCTACGACCTGGCGGCCATGGTCGCGCTTTACCGCCCGGGCCCGATGGACAACATCCCGGCCTACATCCGGCGGAAGCACGGGCTGGAGCCGGTGACCTACCTGCACCCGCTGCTCGAGCCCTACCTGGACAAGACCTACGGGATCTTCGTCTACCAGGAGGACATCATGGCCGCCGCGATCGCGCTCGGCGGCTTCACGGGCCCGGAGGCGGACACGCTCGGCTATGCGATCCGCAAGAAGAAGTCGGCCGTGCTCCGGGCGCAACGGGAGAAGTTCGTCGCCCAGGCGGCCGAGCGCGGCGTCGACGCCCGGGTGATCGACCAGGTCTTCGACGCCTTCCAGCCGTTCGAGCGCTACGGCTTCAACAAGGCGCACGCGACGTGCTACGGGCTGATCGCCTACCAGACGGCGTACCTCAAGGCCAACTACACGGTCGAGTACATGACCGCCGTGCTGACCGCGTTCCGCTCCAACGAGGAGAAGGTGGCGGCCGCCATCGCCGAGTGCCGGCGGATGGCGATCGAGGTCAAGCCGCCGGACGTCCGGGTGTCCGACGTCGAGTTCACGGTCGACGGCGAGGCGATCCGGTTCGGTCTGCTGGCGGTCAAGAACGTGGGCCAGGGCGCGATCGAGTCGATCATCGCGGCCCGCGAGTCGGGCGGCCCGTTTCGATCGCTGACCGACTTCTGCTCGCGGGTCGACCTGCGGCTCGGCAACCGGAAGGTGCTCGAGTCGCTGGCGCGGGTGGGGGCGCTCAACGCCTTCGGCCACCCGGCGCAGGTCCTTGCCGGTCTCGAGGATGCGATCGACCGCGGCAACCTGCTCCAGCGCGAGCGCGATAGCCCGCAGATCGGCATGTTCGCGGAGACGATCACGCCCGAGTCGATCGAGCGCCCGCTGCCCGTCGTCCCGGAGGCGCCGATGCGCGAGCGCCTGCGCTGGGAGAAGGAGCTGCTCGGCCTCTACCTTTCCGAGCACCCGATGGGCGAGGTGGCCGAGCAGGTCGGCCAGTTCGTGACGGCTTACAGCGGCGACCTGAAGGACGAGTCGCTCGACGGCCAGCGGCTGGTCCTCGGTGGGATCGTGGTCGGTGTCCGGTCGATCGTCACGCGGAACCGCTCGTCGATGGCCGTCGTGACACTCGAGGACCTGCAGGGCACCCTCGAGGTCGTCGTGTTCCCGAAGCTCTACGAGCAGACCGCCGGCACCTGGCAAGAGGGCGCGATCCTGCTCGTCGCCGGCCGGGTCGACCACCGGGGCGAGGAGGTGTCGCTGCTGGCCGACCTGGTCGTCGACTGGGACGGGGCGGTCGCCCGCGGACCCGAGGCGTTCGGGCGCGAGGTCGCGGCCGGCGATCGCGGATCATTCCGGCGACGGGGGTCCAACGGCGCGAATGGCTCGAACGGTGGGTCGCCCCGGAACGGCAACGGTCACGCATCCGTGCCGGGCAGCGTTCCAGCGCCCGGCGGAGCGGCCGACGAGGCGCGGCCTCGCGAACTGATCGCCGTCGGCCCCGGCAGGTCCGTCCCGGTCCCCTCCTCGGCGGGGACCGGGCGTCCGGCCGGCCGGGTCTCGCCCCTCCGCCCGGATGCGATCGTCGATGCGCCCGCGGCGCCGCTGCCGCCGATTCGTCCCGCCGAGCCGGTGTCGGCGGATCCCGAGCCACCCGGGGCTGGCCCCTTCCCGGACCACGATCACGAGGAGCCGGCACTGCCCGACGAGGCGCGCGACGCGGCCCTCGACGCCGTGGCCGAGCCCACACGACCGCTGACCGCCGGCCCCGGGCACGTCCTGCACGTTCGCTTCCGCGGCGAGTCGACCGACCGACTGTTCGACGCGATGCGGGCCTTCCGGGCGCTGATCCGCGAGCGGCCGGGCGACACGCCGGTTCTCGTCCATCTCGACGTCGGCGGCGCAACCGGGCTGCCGATGGCCCTGAAGCCGGTCGCATACGACGCCGATCTGCTGGCCGAGATCGGGCGCCGGCTCGGGGATGGAGCGGTGGACCTCCAGCTCGCGTGACGATCCCGCCGGACGTCGCGCCCGACGGAAGCCCCGTCGAGGTCTACCGCCGGCTCCCGCCCATGGGCGAAGCCGAGCTCATCCACCGGGCCGTCCCCGATGGCGCATCGATCCTCGAGCTTGGCGCCGGCGCCGGGCGCGTGACCCGCCGGCTGCTTGCGCTCGGCCACCCGGTCACGGCCGTCGATGAAAGCCCGGCCATGCTCGCGGAGATCCCGCCCGAGGCAGAGGCTGTCCTCGGCGACGCACGAGGACTGGCGCTCGGCCGCCGCTTCGGCGCCGTGCTCCTCGGAAGCCATCTCGTCAACGGAGTGGACGGCGCCGGCCCGGCCTGCCTGCGCGTGGCACGGAGTCATCTCGCCTCCGACGGCGTGGTGGTGGCGGAGGTCTACCCGCCGGGCTTCGACTGGGGGGCGGCCATCGGCCGATCGAGCCGCATGGGCGAGGTCAGCGTGACGCTGACGCGGGCGGCGCTCGTCGCGGGCCGGCTGGACGCCGAGGTCCGATACGAGGTCGGCGGCCGCGTGTGGCGGCAGCCATTCACCGCCGACCGCCTGACCGAAACTGAGCTGGTCGCGGTTCTCCAGGCGGCGGGGTTCGAGCTCGACCGATGGCTCGACCGGGAGCGAGGGTGGCTGCTCGCGCGCCCGCGCTGAGTGGCGCGTGAGGTGGCGCGGTTCGCATCCCGGGCGGCCATCGCCCCGCCGATACTTCCGGGAGTGTTATTCCGGGCGGTACGGGGGCTGACATCCCGTCATTCCGACTCGTGCCGGCGCTCCACGCCCCGGTCGTATGCGCACCTGAGGCGCATACCACCCGCCAAGTCGCGGAGTTGGCAAGCCGTAGTGGTCAACGATCCTCAGGGAATAACACTGCCAGCACTAGCGGGCCGGACATCGGTCGGCGCCGTTACCGGCCCGGTCGTCCGCGTCAGCTCTCCGCGTTCATCCTGCGCATTGCCTGGATCGCCGACAGGCTCTCGTGGAACTCGGCCCGCACGGCGTTGAGCGCCTCGCGGTCGACGTCGAGCTCCCGTGCGATCTGGTTGACCACGCCGGCCTCGTCGGCGGTGATCGAGTCGTCCGCCGCGCCGACCGCGAAGCAGCATTTGAGCAGGTCGAGCTTCTGCTGCGGGGACGCGTGGCGCGCGAACTCCCGGGTCACGAGGAAGTCCTCGGTCGCCCCGTGGTGGCGAGCCTGGAGCTTGGCCATCTCGACCACGAGCACCGCCTGCGCCTCGTCCAGGTGACCGAGCTCGACCACGAAACGCTCCATCGCCTGCGTCTCCGCGTCGCTGACCTGGAGGTCGGCGTGCGCGGCGCGGCTCATGACGTACGCGAAGCCGGCGAGGTAGCGCGCCCGGTCGCGCGGCAGGGCCTCGAGCCGGCCCACGATCCGCCGTGCGGTCGCGGTTTCGTCGGCGGTTACGGCGACGGCCGGCGTTCCGGCCGGGACGGTGCTCTCATCGGCGAGGGGACGCTCGTCCGCGGCATCGTCCTCGCCGGTCTCGGGCTCGTCCCGGAGAAAGCGTCGCAGGAACATCGGTCACCACCGTCCGTACGCGGGATGGTCGGTACCGACGGCAACGAAGGTCCCGCGACAGCTCGCCGTCGTTCGTCCGTCCGCCTCGAGCGTCGCCTCCACCACGGCGCGATCACCGTCGGTCTCGACGACGATCGCCCGGAGTCGCAACGGCCGGTCGGTGGGCGTCGGCCGGAGCAGGCGGATCGCGTAGTCGGCCGTCACGCAGGCGGGCGGCCGGTCAGCCCCGCGCTGGTGCATCAGATGCACCGCCGCCGCCCAGTTCGAGTGGCAGTCGAGCAGGGCACCAACGATGCCCCCGTTCAGCACACCTTCGAACGCCTCGTGGTGCGGTTGCGGCGACCAGTCGGCGACCAGCCCGCCGTCGGGCGCCTCGTGGCTCGCGATCCGCAGCCCCAGCTCGTTGGCAGGGCCGCACCCGAAGCAGCGGCCCTGGGGGGAGAAGCGCTCCTGGAGGCTCGGCTCGATCACGCCATGGAGTCTAGCCCGCGAGTGTCCGATGCCGAGCGTGGTACCGAAGGTGGGATTCGAACCCACACGAGGTTGCCCTCAGGGGTGTTTGAGACCCCCGCGTCTGCCATTCCGCCACTTCGGCCCGGGTGACGAAAGCGTACCCCCAGGGAAGGAGAGTGGCTCCTGACTGACACGGTAGCGTGGAGACCCGTCAACTGACAGTGCTCGGGGTTGCTGCATGCTCATGATGACCGAGGCTGCCCAGACGTTCCGATTCCACCTGCCATTGCTCCAGTGCAGCCCACAACCAGCGAGATGTCCACCAAGGCGCTCGACTCGCCGGGGCTACACTGCGACCGGGCGGCCGAGAGGCACCGGGACTGCTCCATGATCAACGGCATGACTTGTTGCCGAGTCGGAGATTCAGTGACATGCGGCTGAATGTTCTGGTTCGTCTCATTCCCATTGTGGCGCTGTGCACCGCCATGTCGGCCAGTGCCGTGCGCGCCGACCACTTTGTGTGCGGGATGCAGCTCGAGCCCTCCTCGGGTCCACCGGGCACGACGTTCGTATTCAGCAACGGCAGTGCGGCGATGGAATTGCGGCTCTACCGGGACGGCCAGCTCGTACGTCAGGTCACCGTGGACGCGGAGGACCAGTACAAGTTGACAACCGGCTCCGGAGACGTCGGCCAGTGGCGCGCTCGTGCGACGTCGCTTGTTGACGAGCAGTGCGACGTCGATGAGCCATTCACGGTTCTGGTTCCGCCCGACACCGCAACCGCGCCGGAAGATGACGTTGATTCAGCGGCGGCGCTGATGCTTGCGATCGCGGTCCTCTGTGGTCTCGCGTTCGCTTACCGATTCTCCGCTCGCCCCTCTGCACCGCGCCAGGGGTGACAGCCGGGCCACCGGGTAACGGGGGCCATCGCGGGTACTCCCTCTCGACTATCCCGAGGTCGCCCCGCGCGGCGTTCACGTAGTGACCGCACGATCGCACCGCGACGAAGCAGCAGCTCCGCGGAACCGACCCGTGCAGGCCGGCGTCTGGCCGGAGAACCGATGCTAGACTCGCCCAGCCTGCGAATCGCCGTCCGGAGGGACCCCCGCACCGTGGAGGACCTTCGCTCGACGACGGTCTCCGACGACCCCGTCCAGCGCCGCGACCTGTACCTTATCGAGCGAGCCCGCGACGGCGACCTCGATGCCTTCAACGATCTCGTCACGGCCTACCAGGACCATCTCTATGCGCTCGTCGTTCGCATGGTCCCCGACCGCGACCAGGCCGCCGACGCCGTCCAGGAAGCCTTCTTCTCGGCGTACCGCAACCTCCACGCGTTCCGCGGCGGCAGCGTCCGTTCGTGGCTCAGCCGGATCTGCGTCAACGCCGCCATGGACGCCCAGCGTGCGAAGAAGCGCCGGCCCGTGCAGCCCTACCCGGAGTTCGAGGACGAGAGCTGGCAGCCGCCCGCGGGCGAGGAGGCGGACCCGGTCCGGATCGCCCTCACGTCCGAGCGGTCGCGCGTCCTGAGGGACGCCCTCGCGCGCATCACCGACGATCAGCGCGCGGCGATCGTCCTGTTCGACGTGGAGGGCTACGACTACGCCGAGATCGCGGACATGACCGGCGTGTCGCTCGGCACCGTGAAGTCGCGGATCCATCGTGGGCGGCTGGCCATGCGCGCGCTGCTCGTGGATCGCATGGAGCTGTTCCGTGGCTGAGCTGCGGCCCGTCAGGAAGCCGGCTCGTCCGCACGACGACCACGACTTCCTGCTCATCGCGGCGCGCGCCACCGACGAGCTCGCAGGCGCCGAGATCGAGCGCGCTGATGCCCTGATCCTGTCATGCGCCGAATGCACGGAGCTGCTCGCGGACCTCCGGGCGATCCGGACGGCGACGTCGAGCGTCGCGGCGCCGACCCGGCCGCGGGACTTCCGCCTCAGCGCTCACGACGCGGAACGTCTGCAACCCCGTGGCATCCGTGGGTGGCTGGGCTGGACGGGAGGGCGGCGGCTGCAGCTCGGGCGGCCCTTCGCCGCGGGCCTGACGGCACTCGGTCTGGCCGGCCTGCTCGTCACGACCCTGCCGAGCGGCGGCCCGGCGGCTTCCCCAGGGGCCGCCATCGACGCGGCGGCGTCCCCGGCCTCGTCGCCGGCCGCCGCTGCCGGCGCTCCGACGGCCGCCGCCGCGCCGGCTGGCGGGCAGGAAGCCACCGTGCTTCCAGCGAGCTCGCCCGGTGATGGCGACATATTCGTGACGGAGGCGAGCGGTGCCCCGCGCGACCGCGCCGGCACGACCCAGCGCACGACCGGCGGCACCACGCCGCCGCCGGTCGTCGAGGCAGAGCGTCTCGCGGCCGAGACTCCGACCTACCGGGTGCGTGCAACCGTCGCCGTTGCGTCGGTCGTCATGGTCACGGCCGGCATCGCGCTGTGGCTCGCGATCGGGTGGCGCCGCCGGAGAAGGGCCTGACGGGAACCACGGTCGTCGGTGGTCCGTCAGGGACGTGATATGACCGACCCGCGCGCGGCGCACGCCGATCACGACCTCCTCCTCGTCGCCGCTCACGCGGCCGGCGACCTGGACGGCGATGACGGCCGGCTAGCCAGCGGCCTCATTGCCGAATGCCGGGAGTGCAGCGACCTGCACGCTGATCTGCAGTCGCTCTCGACGGCCGTCCGCGACCTTCCCGCTCCCGTCCGAACCCGCGAATTCCTGGTCAGCCCCGGCGACGCCACCCGGCTGCGTCGCGCGGGCTGGCGCCGGCTCCTCCAGGTGTTCGCCGGTTCACGCCTCGGTCTGGCGCGACCCGTCGGCGCGGCTTTCGCGAGCCTCGGATTGGCCGGCCTGTTGCTGACCGCGCTGCCGTCCATTCCGCTCGGAGGATCGGCGGCCGCCCCGTCCCGGTTCGGCGCCCCGGCGATCGAGTCGCAGGCCGGGGGGGACAGCGGCAGCAGCCGCGCGGGCGCAGGCGAGAGCGGGGCCCGCACCAACCTCGGCAGCGATACCGGGGTCGGCAGCGGAGGGCCCGCCGCCTCGTCCGTACCCCTGAAGGGCGCCCCGGCGGAGGTCGCCGGCGACGGCCCCGCACGACAGGAGCAGGACGCGCCCGCCACCGAGGACGATGAGCGGGCACTGACAGAGCGGGCTACCGACGCGATCCTCACCGTGCTCTCCGGGACGTTCCTGGTCGTGGGCCTCGGGCTGTTCGGGCTTGGCTGGGCTCGCCGCCGGACCAGGGACGGCTGAACCTCGGGCCAGCCAGGCGAAGCGTGCCGTGCCACGCCGGCCGGTACACTCCGGGGACCATCCCGATCCCCGCGGCGCCCATGCCCGGGCGCCCTCGCCGAGGCCTCCATGGAACGCCTGATGCTGCTCGACGGCTACGGGCTCGTCTACCGCGGCTACTTCGCCCTGCCGCCCCTGACGACGTCCCATGGCGACCTCGTGAACGGGGTCTTCGGCTTCTGCAGCATCGTCCTCCGCGGCTTCCAGGACCTCCAGCCGGACTACGTGGCCGTCTCGTTCGACCTGCCAGGCCCCACCTTTCGTCACGAGCAGTACGCCGAGTACAAGGCGACTCGCACGAAGATGCCGGACGACCTGCGGGACCAGTTCCCCAAGGTCCGTGAGGTGGTCAAGGCGCTCCGGATCCCGGTCTACGAGATGCCCGGCTTCGAGGCGGACGACGTGATCGGGACGATCACCCGCCAGGTCGAGCCGAACGAGAACCTGGAGACCACGATCGTGACGGTCGACCTGGACATGCTCCAGCTCGTCGGCCCGCGGACGAGGCTGATGACGACCCGCTCCGGTGTCGAGAACACGGTCATGTACGACGTGGCGCGGATCGACGAGCGGTTCGGGCTGCGACCGGACCAGATGATCGACTACAAGGCGCTCAAGGGCGACCCGACGGACAACATCCCAGGCGTGCCGGGCGTCGGGGAGAAGACGGCGGCCAAGCTGATCCGCGAGTTCGGGACGCTGGACACGCTCTACGGGCGGCTGGCGGACGTCCAGCCCCCGAAGCTGGGGCTGAAGCTGGAGGAGTACCGCGACCAGGTCCTCCGCGGCCGGGAGCTGTCGCGGATCGTGCGGGACCTTCCGGTCGAGCTGGATCTCGAGGCGGCTCGCCTGGGCGACTACGACCGGGACACGGTCGTGCGCCTGTTCCGCGAGTACGAGTTCCGGACGCTGATCGAGCGGCTGCCGCAGATGGCCGGCGAGTCCGCGGCGGAGCGGGTGGACAGTCTCCGTGCGGTGGTCGAGAGTGGCTCCGTCCCGGCGGCACGGGTCGCGGGGCAGGCGCGTCCCGCCGGCTGGGGACCCGGCCGGCCAGCCAGATCTCCGGACAGCGCCGAGCTCCAGCTGCGCCTCGACTTCGACGCGGTCGGCGGGCCTGCCGGCGCGACCGACGGCAGCGTCCGTGACCGTGCCGCGGTCGACGGCCAGTCACCCGGCGACCTCACCGCCGCGGTCGGCGCCGCGATCGTCGACCCGGGACGGATCGAGGTCCGCGATGCCGCGTCGATCGACCAGCTCGAGCCCTGGCTCCGGGCCCAACCGGCGATCGGCGTATCCCTGGCGCTTGACGATCCGCGACCGAGGCGCGGCACAGCCCTCGCCCTGGCCGTCGCGGGCGCCGACGGACGCGTGGTGGCGGCGGACGGGCCGGACGCCGCCGATGGCCTGCGCCGCCTGGTGAGGCGCATCGGCGTGCCGCTGGTCGGTCACGAAGTCAAGCCGATCCTCGCCGCCGGCTTCGCGGACGATCCCGACCGGCCGCCGAGCCCGGTCGCCTTCGACACGCAGATCGCCGCCTACATCCTGAACGCCGCGCTGCGCAGCCAGACGATCGCCGACGTGGTCGCGGAGCAGATCGACCAGATCCTGCCGCCGGTCGCGGAGCTGCCGCCCACCGCCCGGGCGGGTCTCGAGGCGCTGTCCGCGCTGGCGGTCCGGGAGCCGCTCGAGCGGCGGCTGGTCGACGAGCGGCTCGATCGCCTGTACCGCGAGGTGGAGCTGCCGCTCATCCCGGTCCTCGCGCGGATGGAGGCGGTCGGCGTGGCGCTCGATCGGGATGCGCTGGCTGTCCTCGATCGTGAGTTCCGGGCGGAGATCGACCGGCTCGAGCGGGAGATCCACGCCGACGTGGGCCACGAGTTCAACCTCGGCAGCCCGAAGCAATTGGAGCAGATCCTGTTCTTCGAGCTCAACCTGCCCAAGGGCAGGCGGACGAAGACCGGCTACTCGACGGACGCGTCGGTCCTTGAGGAGCTGCGGCCGGCGCACCCGATGATCGACAAGCTGCTCGAGTGGCGGGTCTACACCAAGCTGCGCTCCACGTACGTGGAAGCGCTGCCGACGCTGATCGCGCCGGACGGCCGGCTCCACACGACCTTCCACCAGGCGGTGGCCTCGACCGGCCGCCTCTCGTCGTCCGACCCGAACCTCCAGAACATCCCGATCCGGACGGCGCTGGGGCGGCGGATCCGGCACGCGTTCGTGGCCGGCGCACCGGACCTCGTGCTCCTGGCGGCGGACTACTCGCAGGTCGAGCTCCGGATCCTCGCCCACGTCGCCGGTGACGAGCACCTCAAGGACGCCTTCGCCCGCGGGGCGGACATCCATCGCGAGACGGCCGCCCGCGTGCTGCACAAGCCGGCCGAGGCGATCACGCACGCCGAGCGCTCGATGGCCAAGATGGTCAACTTCGGGCTGGCCTACGGGATGAGCGACTTCGGGCTCGCCAGCCGGGCAAATATTCCCCGCAGAGAGGCGCAGGAGTTCATCAACAGCTACTTCGCCGCTTACTCCGGGATCAGCTACTACATGATGGCGATCAAGGACCAGGCGAAGAGCCAGGGCTACGTCGAGACACTCCTCGGGCGGAAGCGCCAGATCCCGGAGCTGCGTGCCGCGAACCCGGCGCTGCGCGGCGCGGGCGAGCGGATGGCGATCAACATGCCGATCCAGGGCACGGCGGCGGACATCCAGAAGATCGCGATGATCCGGGTCGCCGACCGCCTGGCGGCCAGCGGGCTCAGGGCCCGGCTCCTGCTCACCGTCCACGACGAGCTCCTGTTCGAGACGCCCCGCGAGGAGGTCGAGCCACTGGCGGCGCTCGTGCGCGAAACCATGGAGGGCGCCCTGCCGCTCGCCGTGCCGCTCGTCGTCGACGTCAAGGTCGGCGACGACTGGGAATCGATGACCCCGCTGACCCGGGCGGACGCCATCGCGGCCGAGGCGGACGAGCTGCCGGACGAGGCGGTCGTCGCGGCGCCGCTCGTCGGCTGAGGTGATGACGCTTCCGCGCGTGCCGGCCCCGCCGCGCCCGGTCGGCCTGACCGACACGGCCTCGTAGCATGCCTGAGCTGCCCGAGGTCGAGACGGTCGCCCGGGACCTCCGGCCGCGGCTGCTGGGGGCGGAGATCGCCGGCGCGCGGGTGTCCTGGGCGCGCACGCTCCGCACGCACGAGCCCGAGGCGTTCGCGGCCGCAGCCACGGGACGGGTGGTCGAGGCCGTCGGGAGGCGCGCGAAGCTGCTGGTGATCGAGCTGTCCGGCGGGCTGGCGATGACGATCCATCTCAAGATGACCGGCCAGCTGTTCGTCGTGCTCGCGTCGGCGCTGGCGGATCCATACGTCCGGTTCGTGCTCGAGCTGGCGGACGGCCGCGAGCTGCGGTTCCGTGACATCCGCAAGTTCGGGCGGGTGGGACTCTACGAGCGGGACCCGTCCACCGGCGACCTCGTCGTCGAGCGCGGCGGCGCCGGCGTGTTCGCCCGGACGGGGCCCGAGCCGCTGGACGAGGCGTTCGGGCTGCGCGAGTTCCGCCGGCGGCTGCGAGCCCGGCGCGGCCGGCTCAAGCCGCTGCTGCTGGACCAGACGTTCCTCGCCGGGGTCGGCAACATCTACGCGGACGAGGCGCTGTGGGCTGCCCGACTCCATCCTCTGCGGCCGGCCTCGTCGCTGCGGCCGGCGGACGAGAAGCGCCTCTTCGACGACATCCGGCGGGTCCTGACCGAGGCGATCGAGCGCCGCGGCAGCAGCGTCGACGACTACACGGCGCCGGACGGCGACGGCTCGATGCAGGAGCGGCTGCAGGTCTACCAGCGCACGGGGGAGCCGTGCCTGCGCTGCGGTCGGCCCGTCCGACGGATCGTCATCGGTGCCCGCTCGACGCACTTCTGCTCGTGGTGTCAGCGGCTCCGTGCCGCCGAGCGTGCGGGCGCGACGGCGATCCTGCGCACGATCACGGGCGGCGTGCCGGCTCGCCGTGGCCGGCGCTGGACGGAGCTGCCGGCGGCCGACGGGGCATCTGGCGAGACCCCGGAGGAGGTCGCGCGCCGTCGGTCGGAGCGGACTCGCCGGGCGGCCGCCACCCGGCGGGCAGCGGCGCGCGGGGCGATGACGTCGCCCGGCGAGGCGTAGTGTGTCGATCCTTCGGCTTGCCGGCGTGACCCGCGAGATCGGCACGTTCGTGATCCTGGACTCGATCGAGGCGGCGGTCGCGGTCGGCGATCGGATCGGGCTCGTGGGTCCGAACGGCGCTGGCAAGACGACGCTGCTCCGGATCGCCGCCGGCGTCGACGAGCCGGACCGCGGCGCGGTCCACCGCAAGCGCGGCCTGACCCTCGGCATGCTCGCCCAGGAGGCCCACTTCGACGCCGCGTTCATGAGCGCGCCGGACCTCCGAACCGCGGCACGGACGGGCGCGGCACATCTCGACCGGATGGCCGAGGACCTGGCCGCGCTCGAGCGGGACCACCGGACGACCGAGGCGGTCTACGCGGATCTCCAGCACCGCTTCGAGGTCCTCGGTGGCTACACGCTCGACCAGCGCGTCGACGAGACGCTGTCGGGCCTGGGGTTCACCCGCCAGGAGTGGAGCAAGTCACCGACGGGGCTGTCCGGCGGCGAGCAGACCCGCGCGGCGCTGGCCCGGCTCGTCATCGCGGATCCCGACCTGCTGCTGCTCGACGAGCCGACCAACCATCTCGACCTGGATGCGCTCGAATGGCTGGAGGAGCACCTCCGGCGCCGAACCGGCTCGCTCCTCGTCGCCTCGCACGACCGGGCCTTCCTCGACGCCACGGTGACCCGCGTGTGGGAGCTGCGCGAGCAGAGGCTCACGATCTTCCGCGGCGACTACAGCGCGTACCACCGGCAGCGCGAGGAGCGCGACGCCCGCGCCACGAAGGACGCCGACACGCAGGCCGAGCAGATCGCCCGCGAGCGCGAGCTCGTCCAGCGCTACCGGAGCCACCGCAAGTTCTCGAAGATGCACGAGCACGAGGCACGCCTCGAGCGGCTGCAGGCGGAGCGGGTCGAGGCGCCGCGCGCCGGGTCGCGGCTCAAGCTGCCTGGCGCAGCGCTCGCCGGGGGCCCGGTGCGCTCCGGCGAGCTCGCCCTGCGGCTCGAGGATCTCGTGGCGGGCTACCTGCCGGGGCGCACCGAGGGCCAGGAGGTGACGACAGCCGCAATGTCGGCCGAGCCCCGACCCGTCCTGCGGGCGCCCTTCCTGGCCGCGCAGCGCGGGGAGCGGATCGGCATCGTGGGCCCCAACGGCGCGGGCAAGACGACGCTGCTCCGGACGATCGCCGGCGAGCTGCCGCCGCTCGACGGGACGCTCGTCTTCGGCCACCAGGTCCAGCTCGCCTACCTCGCCCAGCTGCGCGGGGCCGCCATCCCGGGCGCCACGGTGCTCGAGGCGGTGACCCGGGCGATCCCGATCACGGCCGGCGAGGCGCGCGGCTATCTGGCCCGGTTCCTGTTCCGCGGGGAGGACGTCTTCAAGGAGGTGCGCTCGCTGTCCGGGGGCGAGCGGTCGCGGCTCGAGCTCGCGCTGCTCGGGATCCTGCCGTCGAACCTGCTCCTCCTCGACGAGCCCACCAACCACCTCGACATCCCGGCGCGCGAGGCGATCGAGGCCTTCATGGCCGAGACGCCGGCCACGCTGCTCGTCGTCAGCCACGACCGCCGACTGCTCGAGACCGTCTGCGAGCGGCTGTGGGTCGTGGACGAGGCGGTGGCGGCGCCGTTCGACGGCGGGTATCGGCAGTGGCGCGCCGCGATCGCCGACGGGTGGACGGTCCACGCCGCCGTGGAGCAGGAGGCTCGACGTCTCCGAACCGTCAACTCGGCTCGATCGACGCGCTCCGCTCCCTCCGCCGGCCCTGCGGGGCCGCCTAATGGTCGCTTCGCGCGCCGCTCGAGCCGCTCATCTGGCACCGTGTCGCCGGTCTCTCCGGGCACTCCGTCGACTCCGACCGCCGCATCCGCGCGGCGGAGTGGTTCGGGGAAGAGGGAGCGGCTGTCGAAGGATGCGTATCGGAGGCAGAAGCTGGCGGTGGAGGGCGAGCTGACGCGGCTGGGGTTGCGCAGGAGCCACCTCGAGCTGCGGATGGGGGACCCGGCGGTGGGCTCCAACTTCGTCGAGCTGCGCCGCATCACGAGCGAGCTGGCCGACCTCGACACGGCGCTCGCCTCGGCGGAGGACCAGTGGCTGGAGATCGAGGAGCGGGCACCGTGACCGGGCGTAACTCGGGAGAACCCGGCGAACCTCCCCGGCGCAGCCTTCGGATCGGGCTGACCGGGCCCATCGGCTGCGGCAAGTCGACGATCGGCCGCTGGCTGGTCGAGCGTGGAGCCGCGCTGGTCGACGCCGACGAGGTCGCGCGGGAGGTGACCGCACCCGCGACGCCGACGCACGAGGCGGTGCTGGAGCACTTCGGCCCGGCGGTTCGCGGCCCGGACGGGACGCTGGACCGCCGGGCTCTCGGTGCGTTGGTCTTCGCCGACCCGGAGCGCCTGCGGGAGCTGGAGGCGCTCGTCCATCCGGCCGTGCGTCCGGCGCTCCTGGGGCGGGTCGAGGCGGCCGAGCGGGCCGGTGCCCGGGTGGTCGCGATCGAGGCGATCCGTCTCGTCGAGAGTGGGCTCGGCGCACTCTGTGACGAGGTCTGGCTCGTGCGCTGCGATCCCGGCGAGCAGCGCAGCCGGCTGCGGGCGCGCGGCGCCTCCCCGGTCGATGCGGACCGGCGAATCGCCGCGCAGGCCGGGTTGGACGAGCGGCTTCGCGCCCACGCCACCCGGGTGCTCGATACGTCCGGCCCGCCCGCGGGGGCCCGTGCCAGGGCGGAGGCGACGTTCGACGAGGCCCTCGCCGCATCTCGAGGCAGCGGCCCAAATGGAACGCGCGTTCATCCGCCGCGGACCGCTCGCTGATAGACTGTCGAGGTGCCGGACTTCAAGCTCGTCGCCCCGTTCGAGCCGACCGGCGACCAGCCCGGGGCGATCGAGAAGCTGGCTGACGGGCTCGGCCGGGGGCTCCGCCACCAGACGCTCCTCGGCGCCACGGGCACCGGCAAGACGTTCTCGATTGCTCGGGTGATCGAGCGCCACCGGAAGCCGACGTTGGTCCTGGCCCACAACAAGACGCTGGCTGCGCAGCTCTACGCGGAGTTTCGCGAGTTCTTCCCGGACAACGCGGTCGAGTACTTCGTCAGCTACTTCGACTACTACCAGCCGGAGGCGTACCTCCCGCGCAGCGACACGTACATCGAGAAGGACTCCAGCCGCAACGACGAGATCGACCGGCTGCGGCACGCGGCTACCCACGCCCTCTTCGAGCGGCGCGACGCGATCATCGTGGCCAGCGTGTCGTGCATCTACGGGCTCGGTGCGCCGGTCGACTACGGGGCCACCGTGCTCCGGCTGCGGCAGGGCGGCCAGTACCGGCGCGACGCCGTCCTGCGCCACCTCGTCGACCTCCAGTACCAGCGCAACGACGCGGCCCTCTCCCGGGCGCGGTTCCGCGTCCGTGGCGACACGCTCGAGTTCCAGCCGGCCTCGGAGGAGACGCTGGTCCGGGTCGAGTTCTTCGGTGACGAGGTCGAGCGGATCACGGAGCTCGATCCGCTGACCGGCGAGCTTTTGACCGAGCGGCGCGAGGTCAACATCTACCCGGCCAGCCACTACGTCACGCCGTCGGACAAGCTGAAGCTGGCGATCGTCGACATCGAGGCGGAGATGGAGGAGCGGGTCGGCCAGATGGAGGCCGAGGGCCGGATTCTCGAGGCGGCGCGACTCCGCCAGCGGACGACGTTCGACCTCGAGATGATGCGCGAGCTGGGCTTCTGCTCCGGGATCGAGAACTACTCGCGCCACCTCTCGGGGCGCGAGCCGGGCAGCCGGCCGTGGACCCTGCTCGACTACTTCCCGCCGGACTGGCTGCTCGTCGTGGACGAGTCGCACATGACGATCCCGCAGGTGGTCGGGATGTACAAGAACGACCGCACGCGCAAGGAGATCCTGGTCGACTTCGGGTTCCGGCTCCCCTCGGCGCTGGACAACCGGCCGCTGACGTTCGAGGAGTTCGAGGGCCATCTCAACCAGGTCGTGTACATGAGCGCGACGCCGGGTCCCTACGAGCTCGAGCGCAGCGAGAAGATCGTCCAGCAGCTGATCCGGCCGACCGGGGTCGTCGATCCGGTCATCCACGTCCGCCCCACCGAGGGCCAGATCGACGACCTGCTCGAGGAGGTCCGCCAGCGCGCCGAGCGCGGCGAGCGGGCGCTGATCACGACGCTGACCAAGAAGATGTCCGAGGACCTGACCGACTACCTGCGCGAGCTCGGGGTCAAGGTCCAGTACCTGCACAGCGAGGTTGACACGCTCGAGCGGGTGGCCATCCTGCGCGACCTGCGCCTCGGGATCTACGACGTGCTGGTGGGCATCAACCTGCTGCGCGAGGGGATCGACCTGCCGGAGGTGACGCTGGTCGCCATCCTCGACGCGGACAAGGAGGGCTTCCTGCGCTCGTCCTGGTCGCTGATCCAGATGATCGGCCGGTCGGCGCGGAACATCGGTGGCCAGGTCGTCATGTACGCGGACACGGTCACCGAATCGATGCGCGCGGCGATCGACGAGACGAACCGCCGGCGCGGCATCCAGGAGGCCTACAACCGCGAGCACGGCATCGAGCCGACGACGATCGTCAAGGAGATCCACGATCTCAACGAGCGACTGCGGGTCGTGGCCGAGTCGACCGCCGTCTACGCCGGCGAGCGCGACCTGTCTGACCTCGACAAGACCCGGGTCGAGCAGCTGATCAAGCAGATGGAGGCCGAGATGAAGGCTGCCGCCCGCGAGCTCGAGTTCGAGCGGGCGGCGGCGCTGCGCGACGAGGTCCAGCAGATCCGCCTGCGCGTACTGGAGCAGGATGCGTCCGTGGCCGTGGGCAAGGCGGCCGAGCGGGCCGGGCGCGGGGGTGGGCTCGAGGGTGCGGCGGACCGGAAGCGGGACCGGGTGCGTCGCGACGCGCAGGCGGCCGCGCCGGCCTTTGAGGTCACGAGCGTGACCGTGCTGCCGGCGGACGAGGAGCCGGCCGGGGTGGTGGCCGGCGATCCGGCCTCGGACGAGGGGACGGCGGCGGACTGGCTGCCCGGCATTCGCGACGAGCACGACGACGACGGCGGCTGGCAGGCCCGCTGGCTGGACAAGCCGACCTGGGACGTGACGGTGACGCCGAACGTCATCAAGCGGACGGGGACCCGGCCACAGCGCTCGGGACGGCGTCGGCGCGGCTGAGGGCCGGTCGAGCCCTCCGGCCTCGGCAGCGGACCATCGGACGCGGCTACAGTCTCGTGGTGGACGTCGCGCGTCGGACGAGGCTCGTCTGCACGATCGGGCCGGCCAGCATCGGTCGGGTGGGCGAGCTGGTGGACGCCGGCATGGACGTCGCCCGGGTCAACTTCTCGCACGGCAACCCGGCCGGCCGCGCCTCGGCGGCCTCGGCGGTGCGATCGGCGGCCGCGCAGGCCGCCCGCCCGATCGCGGTGCTCGCCGACCTGGCCGGGCCCAAGATCCGCCTTGGCGATCTCGCCGGCGGCCAGCTCCGGCTCCAGCCAGGGCGACCGTTCACGCTCCGGAGCCGGGCCGGCGGACCAATCGGCGATGCCACCGGGGTGCACGTGTCGTACCGGCGGCTGGCCGCGGACGTCCAGCCCGGGGACCGGATCCTCCTGGCAGACGGCGCCGTTGAGCTCCGCGTCACCGCCGTCGACTCCGACGTGGCGACGGAGATCATCCGCGGCGGGTTGATCCGGAGCCGGGCCGGCGTGGCGATCCCGGCCGATCGGCTGTCCGCGCCGGCGCTCACCGCCAAGGACCGTGCCGACGTTCCGCGTGTGCTGGCAATGGGCGCCGACTACGTCGCCCAGTCCTTCGTCCGCGGACCGGCCGACGTCGTGGCACTGCGGGAGCGGCTCGGTCCGGGCGGCCCCCCGATCGTGGCCAAGATCGAGACCCGCCCCGCCGTCGAGTCGTTCGACGCGATCCTCGACGTCGTGGACGCGGTGATGATCGCCCGCGGCGACCTCGGGGTGGAGCTGCCGTACGAGGCGGTGCCGCTGGTCCAGAAGCAGCTCGTCCGCCGGGCGCTCGACCGCGGCGTGCCGTCGATCGTCGCGACCCAGATGCTCGAGTCGATGATCGCCTCACCGCGGCCCACGCGGGCCGAGGCCAGCGACGTTGCGAACGCGGTGTTCGACGGCGCCGACGCGATCATGCTCAGCGGTGAGACGGCGATCGGCGCCTTCCCGGTGCTGGCCGCCGAGGCGGCCGTCCGGATCGTCCGGCTGTGCGAGGAACGGGGGGCTTCGCTCCTGCCGGCCGGAGCGCCCCCGCCGGTCGGGACCGATGCCGGTGCGCTCGCCTACGCGGCCGTCGCGCTCGCATCCGCCGATCCCGCGATCGAGGGGATCGCCTGCTACACCCGCACCGGCCGGACGGCCCGGATGCTGTCCGCGTTGCGGCCGGGGGTGCCCGTGTTCGCGTTCTCGCCGGACGCGGCCGTCGTCCGACGGCTGTCCCTGGTCCACGGCGTGGTCGCCCGGACGTGCATTCCACCCGGAGACGTGGCCAGCCGCCTCGGCCTGATGGCGTGGCTGCTGGGCGAGGCCCGGCTGGCGGCCGCGGGCGCGGCGGTCGTGCTGGTGGCCTCCACCGCGGAGCCGGGGAGCGGGCCCAACCTGCTCGAGGTGCACCGCGTCCCCGGCTGAGCGCGCCTTGCCGGGGATGATGACCGGGACCGCGCCGCACCGTACGCTCTCAGGGGAGCATCCACGTCGGAGGAGATGCCATGGCCCCGTTGTCTCGGCACGCAGGACGCCTCGGTCGCGTGCCGGCCCCGTCGGCTCGTCGCCTCGTGCTGCTCGTGGCGTTCCTGACCGTCGCCGCCCTGATCCTCCGACCGGACCTGATCGTCGTTGTGCTCCTCGGCGGCATCCTCCTGGCTGGGCTGGTGGCCGCCCTCAGCCGGCTGACGGCCTACCTGGACTGGGTCGCGCGCCGCATGCCGGCCACCGCGGGCCGAGTCGAGCGGGTCGTGCGCTGGACCGGCTGGCTCATCGTCGGGCTTGCCGCGCTTCCCCTGTGGGTCGTGGTCGCGCTGGTCGGGAGCCTGACGGCGGCCGAGCGTGTCGAAGGGCGGCGGGAGGCGGAGCTCTACGGGACGGCCGTCGGCGGACCGGGCGGCCGAGACCCGGGCGAACGCCGTTGACGACGCCGCAGCCGCTCCGGCTGGGGATCGAACCGGGCTACGACGGCGGCATGGTCGGCGCCTGGCTGCTCGACCTGCCGGGTGCGTTCGGCTGGGCGCGCAACCGGGAGGCCGCCATCTCGCAGTCAGCGTCCGTCGCGGGCTGGTGGCGCGACTGGCTGGAGCAGCACGACGAGACCTGGTCGCTGGGTGCGCTCGGTTCGACGGAGGTCACCGAGGACGTGGCGGCCACCGTCCTCGACGACGGCTACGAGCGCAACGCGACATTCGCACGCGACCGCCGGCCGGTCACCGGCGACGAGCTCGAGGCTGCGTTGCGCCGGCTCGGCTACGCCCGGCAGGACCTGCTGACCACGATCGCGCAGCTCGGGGGCATCGAGCGCGACGACGGCGAGCGCTCGGGTGAGGAGGTCCTCCGCCACCTCGCGGCCGCCGAGATCTGGCTGGGCAGCCGGCTGGATGCCGGAGCCCGGTACCCCGGCCGCACGGACGAGCCGGACGCGGGCGCCCACCTCGCGGCGACCAGGGCCTGGGCCGTGGACAACCTGCGGCGGCTGTGGGCCGCGTCCGAGGCCGGCGCGCTCGCCCGCGAGCGGACCGACGGCAAGGGCGAGACATGGACGCTGGCCAAGGTCGTTCGCCGCTACGTCTACCACTCGGTGGACCACCTCCGGGAGCTCCAGCGGCGGATCGCCCGGGCCGATGGATGGGCCGATCGCCTGCGGCTCGACACCAGTCGGCTCAGGGACGTGGGCCCGCTCGTGCGGCTGCTCCGCTCCGTGGGCTGGGATCGCCGGACGCTCGATCGGCAGCGACTCCAGCGGGCGCTCGACGGGTCGCAGGCGATGGTCGGGCTGTGGGACCGCACCGAGCTCGTGGCGTTCGCCCGAGAGATCGGCGACGGCGAGTTCAACGCGCTCATCTCGATGGTCGTCGTCGACCCCCGGTGGCAGGGCCTGGGACTTGCCACCCGGCTGATCGAGGTGCTGATGGGCGATCGGGCCGGTGTCCGCTTCATGCTCAACTCGGCGGCCGGGCTTGACGAGTTCTACGCGCGCTTCGGGTTCGAACGCGACGCCAGCGCCATGGTCCGGCGAGCTGGCTGATCCCCGGAGCGACGCCGGCTGAAACGTCCGCCTCGGCCGCCGCGCGATGGCGGCGGCGATCCTGATCAACGGCGTACGATCCGGAGTGGTATCTGACGAGGGCGCTTGGCCCTGCGCCGGTGGCCGACCAGACGAGCCAGAACGCCCGTTCTATTCGGCCCGGATCCCGTACACTTGACACGTCATGCCCCAGGACCAGCTCGTCGTTCGCGGCGCCCGCGAGCACAACCTCAAGGACGTCACCGTCGCCTTCCCACGTGACCGCCTGGTGGTCATCACCGGGCTGTCCGGGAGCGGCAAGAGCAGCCTCGCCTTCGACACGATCTACGCCGAAGGCCAGCGCCGCTACGTCGAGAGCCTGAGCGCCTACGCTCGGCAGTTCCTCGGCCAGATGGAGAAGCCGGACGTCGACCAGATCGACGGCCTGTCGCCCGCGATCTCGATCGACCAGAAGGGCGCCTCACGCAATCCACGCTCGACCGTCGGCACCGTCACCGAGATCTACGACCACCTCCGACTCCTCTTCGCGCGGGTCGGCCAGCCGCACTGCCCGGACGGGCACGCGATCGAGCGTCAGAGCGTTCAGCAGATCGTCGATCAGGTGCTCGCGCTGCCGGAGGGCACACGCCTCCTCGTCCTCGGTCCGCTGATCAAGGACCGCAAGACCGAGGGCGACCGGGTCTTCGAGGCCGCCGCCAAGCAGGGCTTCGTCCGCGTCCGCGTCGACGGGGAGATGTACGACCTGACCGAGGCGCCGACCCTCGACAAGTACAAGCGGCACACGATCGAGGTCGTCGTCGACCGCTTCGTCGTCCGGCACGCCGAGGCGCCCGAAGGGGCGGAGCGTGGACCCGACGGCCGGCCGATCGATGCCCTGACCAGCGAGCCGCTGCCGGATCCCGATGCCGCCCGCCTGGCGGACTCCGTCGAGACGGCGCTGCGGCTGGGCGAAGGCGTGGTCGTCATCGCGCCTGCCCCGCGCGACGACGAGGCGCCCCCGTTCGAGGAGCGCCGCTACAGCGAGCGCTACACCTGCCCGTACGACGGGTTCACGATGGAGGAGCTGGAGCCGCGGAGCTTCTCATTCAACTCGCCGCACGGGGCCTGTCCCGCCTGCGCCGGCCTCGGGACGAGGCTGGAGATCGATCCCGCCCGGGTCATCCCGGACCGCTCGAAGAGCATCGCCCAGGGCGCCCTCGTGCCATGGGCGAAGATAGCCAACGACTCGTCGTGGCGCCTCAAGATCCTCGGCGCGATCTGCGGCGCCCACGGCTGGGACTTCTGGGCGCCGCTCCAGGACCTGCCGCCCGGGGCGATCGACTATCTCCTCTACGCGAAGAAGGATGAGAAGGTCGTCGTCCGCTACCGGCACGATCGGGGCGAGAACTCGTACACGGCGACCTTCGAGGGCATCGTCACCAACCTCGAGCGGCGCTACCGCGAGACGGACTCCGACTACGTCAAGACCGAGCTCGAGAAGTACATGGTCACCCGGCCGTGCCCCACCTGCGGCGGCCGGCGGTTGCGGCCGGAGGTGCTCGGCGTCACCGTCGACGGCCGGAACGCCTGGGAGATCTCGACGCTCTCGATCACCGACGCGCTGACCTGGGTCGCCGCGCTGCCGCGCAAGCTGACCGATCGGGATCGGACGGTCGCGCACCAGCTGCTCAAGGAGATCGCCGCCCGCCTGGGCTTCCTGGTCGACGTCGGGCTCGACTACCTGACCCTCGACCGGACCTCGGTCACGCTGTCCGGCGGGGAGGCGCAGCGGATCCGGCTGGCGACGCAGATCGGGACGACGCTGATGGGCGTCCTGTACATCCTCGATGAGCCCTCGATCGGGCTCCATCAGCGCGACAACGCCAAGCTGATCGCGACGCTGACGCGGCTACGCGATCTCGGCAACACAGTCCTCGTCGTCGAGCACGACGAGGAGACGATCCGGACGGCCGACTGGGTGGTCGACATCGGGCCCGGGGCGGGGGAGCACGGCGGCGAGATCATCGCCAACGGGCCGCTCGAGGAGGTGCTGCGCGAGCCGCGCTCGATCACCGGCGCCTACCTGCGCGGCGAGCGCGCGGTGCCGATCCCGGCCAGCCGGCGGCCAGGCAATGGCAAGCGGCTCGTCGTGCGCGGCGCGCGCGAGCACAACCTGCGCGGCGTGACCCTTGACGTGCCGCTGGGCACATTCGTGGCGATCACCGGCGTGTCGGGGAGCGGCAAGTCGACCCTCGTCACGGAGGTCCTCTACCGGGCGCTGGCCCGGGAGCTCAATGGGTCGCGGGAGCCGGTCGGGGCGCACGACGCGCTCGAGGGCGCGCAGCAGGTCGACAAGATCATCGAGATCGACCAGAGCCCCATCGGCCGGACCCCGCGCTCGAACCCGGCCACGTACACCGGCCTGTTCGGGACGATTCGCGAACTGTTCGCCGGCGTGCCCGAGTCGCGCGTGCGCGGCTATTCGCCCGGCCGGTTCTCGTTCAACGTCAAGGGCGGCCGGTGCGAGAACTGCAAGGGCGACGGAATCCTCAAGATCGAGATGCAGTTCCTGCCGGACGTCTATGTCCCGTGCGAGGTCTGCAAGGGCAAGCGGTACAACCGCGAAGCGCTCGAGGTGCACTACAAGGGCAAGTCGATCGCCGACGTGCTCGAGATGACGATCGAGGAGGCGCTCGACTTTTTCGCCGCAGTGCCCTCCGTGCGAGGCAAGCTGCAGACGCTGTTCGACGTGGGGCTCGGGTACGTCCACCTGGGGCAGCCGGCCACGACACTGTCCGGCGGCGAGGCCCAGCGGGTCAAGCTCTCCACGGAGCTGTCGAGGCGCGCGACGGGCAAGACGCTCTATGTCCTCGACGAGCCGACGACCGGGCTCCACTTCGCCGACGTCGAGAAGCTCCTGCAGGTGCTCCACCGGCTGGTCGACACCGGCAACACGGTGCTCGTGATCGAGCACAACCTCGACGTAATCAAGACGGCCGACTGGATCGTCGACCTCGGGCCCGAGGGCGGCGCGCGCGGCGGCCGGATCATCGCCGAGGGCACGCCGGAGGCCATCGCGGCGGCCCGCGGTTCGGCGACGGGCGAGTACCTTGCCCGCGTGCTGCGCGGCGAGCCGCTCGTCCCCCTCAGCGACGTCACGTTCGCCGAGGAGGCGGGTCGTGGAAACGGGCGCGGCAACGGCCGTTCGGCGGCGCCGGCGGTCCGCATCGCCCCGAGCCGAAAGCGGGCGGCGGCCGCCCGCTGACTCAAGCGCGGGTCCCGCGGCGGCCCGGTGCCGCGCCCGGCCGCCCGGCGACGCGCCCGGGCGCCCGGCCGCCCGGCGACGCGCCCGGGCGCCCGGCGGCGCCTTGCATCGCGCCCGGCCGCCCGGCGGCGCCTTGCATGGCGCGCAAGGAATCGGTGGTTAGCGGCGCGCGGTAGGGCGCTGCGGCCCGGTAACGCGTGTGGCCATGCGCCTGGTGCATGGAAACCACACGAGGATGCCGCTGGCGCGCTCCAGGCCCACATCACCTGCTACCACATCGCGAAATCCATGCATGCCATGCACGGACCGGGCCGGGGCCAGGGCCTGGGCCTTCCCGAGCGGGCGCACCTCGCGTGGCCAATCGTCGTGTCATACGGTCACGGGCACGGTGTATCAGGACCGCTCGGAGGCGGAAGACCCGGCCATGGATGCACGCCGTGACCGACATGTCACGACGTCGCTGTGCGGCCACGCTCGGCGGGGCTCCGTCGGCCGCGCCCGCGTCTCGTCATGATCGTCCCAGGGCGCACGCGGTGACCGTTAGGCACAAAGACGCAAGGCAAGAGCTGGCCGGTAGCCCCGCCCCGCTCCGCCCTCTCTGCCCGCTCCGCCCCGCGCCGCCCGCCCCGCCGTGCCGCGCCGCGCCGCGGTAGCCCCGCCCCGCTCCGCCCTCTCTGCCCGCTCCGCCCCGCCCCGCCCGCCCCGCCGTGCCGCGCCGCGCCGCGGTAGTCTCGCCCCGCTCCGCCCGCCCGGGTAGGATCCCCGTGATGCCCGAGATCGACTACGCCTTCCTGGCCGACGCCGCCCAGACCGCCCCGGGCCAGAAGTTCCACGTCATCGGCGGCGGCGTCAGCCGGATCGGCGGCCGATCGTTTCCCCTCCGCCATCCGCACGTGGCGCTGGTCGTGGGACTCCGGGTCACGTCACCGGAGACGGAGCGCCCGCACGAGATCCGGTTCGTGCTGCTCGACCCGGACGGCCGCGAGGTGGCCGGTGCGACGGGAAACCTCGTCGCTCACGGCCAGCCGGATGCGCGCGACACCACGCTGACCTTCTCGATCGACCTGTGGAACCTGACGTTCCCCGGGCCCGGGGACTACTCCTTCCGGCTCCTGGTCAACGGCTCCGAGCGCAAGCGGCTGCCCCTGCTGGTGGCGACCATGCCCGAGCGCGAGGAGGAGCGTCCGGCCACCGAGCGGCGGTTCGATGCCTGACGCGTCGTTCCGTGGCCGGCGCGGGCCTGCCCGGCACGAGCGCCCCGCGATCGACGACGCGGCCCTGGCCGCCGCCCGCCATGCCGACCGCCTCCTGGCCGCCGCGCGGGAGCGGGGCCAGACCCGCTGGGAGGCCTATCTCGCGCCGATGCCGGATCGGCTGCGAGACGACGAGCTGTTCGCGCTGCGCACGACGGCTGCGCGTGCGAGAGCGGCCTACGGGCCGAAGGATTCCGTTCGCGACGTCCTGCCTGGGGAGCTGACGGAGCCATTCCTCGACGCCATCGACCGGCTCGTGCGCGAGCTCAACCGCCGGGAAGCGGCCGGTCAGCTCTAGCCGGACGGCAGTTCGGGCGACGGTTCCGGCGGCCAGGGCCCGGGGAACGGCTCCGCCGCGCGGCGCGCGGCCCACTCGTCGCGCAGGATCGACATCGCGATGACGTCCACGAAGCGACCGTCGCGGTAGGCCCCGTGCCGCGCAACGCCTTCGTGACTGAAGCCGGCCTTCCGATACGACGCCACGGCGCGCTCGTTGAAGTCGTAGACGTCCAGCCACAGCCGCTCGAGCCGCAGCCGTCCGAAGCCGAAGTCGAGCAGGGATTCGAGGGCGTCCGTCCCGAGTCCCTGACCGCGGTCCGCCGGCTCGCCGAGCGTGATGCCGATCCCGGCACTGCCGTTGGTGAGATCCACTTCGAACAGACCGATCGTCCCGATCGGCGAACCGTCGTCCAGCCGGCAGACCAGGAAGAACCAGGCGGTCGACCCCTGCCGCTCGAGCATGCCCTCGTACCAGCGCTCCTCGAGCGCCTGGCCCATCGGGGCGCGGACGCCGAGGTAGCGAGTCGTGTCAACGTCGTTGAACCAGCGAACGATGGCCGGCAGGTCGTCGCGCTCCGCTGGCCGGAGGAACGTGCGACGCCCGTGGACGACGGGTTCCGGTCGGTGGGACACGAGCCCACTGTACGCGACGGCCGGGTCGCATCGGGTCCGGCCGCACCGGGTCTGTCACCGTGATGAATCCCCCCTCCCACGACGTTGATGCCGAATTCACCACGTTCGTGCCACCTTGAGATGTCGTCCGCAAGACGGACGAGCAGGAGGTGTTCGATGGCCGACATGGTCAGGAAGTGCACCCAGTGCGGAGCCGTCGACCGCAGGTTCTCGTGGAAATCGATTGCGGATGCTTCCGGGGACGCGGAGTACGAGCGCCCGTGGACGTGCAGCTCGTGCGCCTGGACGGAGTTCGAGCTCGTGTCCGACGAGGGCGGAGGAGCCGCGCCTCCGGAGGGGTGACGAAGGGCGCCTCCCGAACCTGACGGGACGCCCGAAAGGGGACCGCTCACCGCGACGCGACGCCGAGGGTCTGCGAGTCCGGCGGGGCCTCCATGCGCCCCGGGTCGTCGAGTCCCAGTTCCTGCGCGGAGAACGCCTCGAGCAGAAAGCGCGACGGCGCAGCTGGGTCGTACAGGAGCGTCAGCGAGCGGCGGGCGCGGGTCCACGCGACGTAGGCCAGGCGGCGCTCCTCCTCGAGCGCGCGGAGCGGGTCGTCCGCGGACTCAACGGCCCGGCGGCTGGGGAATCGCCCGACCTCGAGGCCAATGACGGCCACGTGGTCCCACTCCAGCCCCTTCGTGCCGTGGGCGGTGGCGAGGGTGAGCGTCGCGTCGTCGCGACGGAGCTCGGCCAGCCGCTGACGGCTGTGGTTGATCGCCTCGATCAGGCCGTCCAGGTCGCGATGAGCGGCCGCCCAGCCCAGGAGTGCGGATGAGAGGTCCGCCCCCGTGGGATCGCCCCGGGCGTCTGGCCCGCTGAGCGGCAGCCTGCCGCGAACCCGCGCCACTCTCGCGAGGAGGGGCAGCCCGGCGTCCGTGCCGGCCACGGCGTCGAGGAGCGGCCAGAGCGCGGGCGATTCGACCAGCAGCTCAACGCCCGGTGCCCGGAACGGCAGGCCGAGCTCGAGCGCCGCCACGATCGCGGGCCGCAGCTCCCCGTTCGTTCGGGCGAGGATGGCACGGGTCGAACCGTCGCCCGGCCAGCACTCCATCACCCGCCGGATCCTGATCGTCTCGTCACGGCCGTCCGGCGCAAGGACCAGTCGTCCCGCAGCGCCCGGCCCGGGGACGATCCGCTTCACGAACCGCTCCCGGTTGTGTTCGATGAGGCGCACGGCCCGATCGATGACCGGCGCCGGGCACCGGTAGTTCGTGACGAGATCGACCCGTCGCAGCCCGGGCAGCGCGCCGGCGAGCCCCAGCACCCGCCGCACGTCCGCCAGCCGCCAGCCGTAGATCGACTGATCGTCGTCCCCGACAAGGAAGATCTGGTTGGCGGGCGCGGCAAGGAGGAGTGCCAGATCGAGCTGGGACCGATCCAGGTCCTGCGCCTCGTCGACGAGGAGATGGCCGCACCGGGCGCGCCAGCGGCCCAGCAGGGCAGGGGAGTCCGTCAGGCGGTCCAGCGCCCGGCGGACGAGATCGTCGAAGTCGAGCTGGTTTCGTTCCCGCAGCGCGCGCTCGTACGTCACCCACGCGCGCGCGAACGGTCCGGCCCCCGGGTCGGAGGCGACGGCATCGACGTCCGCGCGAAGGTCGAGCTTCAAGCGCGAGAAGGTCGTATCCAGCCTGGCGCGGGTGGCCGGCGCGAGCTCCGGAGCCAGTTCCGCCAGCAGGGCGGCACGGTCGGCGAGCCGGACGTCGACCCCATCGGACCGCAGGATCTCGAGGCCGAGCGCGTGGAACGTTCGCACCCGTACGGCTCCTTCGGGAATGCCGAGTGACGCCAGGGCCGCCGTGAGGCGCTCGGCCAACTCATCCGCCGCGCGTCGGTTGAAGGTGATGGCCGCGACGGTCGCTGGATCGGCCCCACCATCGACGAGCCAGGCGATGCGCGCGACAAGCGTGGTCGTCTTCCCGCTGCCCGCAGGCGCCACGCACAGGACGGGTCCGGGCGGCGCGGTGGCCGCGGCCCGCTGGTCCGGCGCGAGGCGCGCGAGACGCTCGCTGACAGATGGGTCGTTGGTCACCCGTCCGAGTCTGGCGCCCCGCACGTATCGCCTGCTCATCCGGCATGCGCCGCGCCAGAGCGCCGTGGAGCAATCCTCGGCTGGTCCGTCCGTTGACGCGGCGTTATCGTTGGTGATCCACGGTGGTCCTGGGCGGCCCGCTCACATTCCGCTCGCATCGCCCACGCCGGGCCGCCCGCGCTGGAGGTATCCGATGAGCCGTCTTGATCCCCGACGCCTGACTGCGCTGACGCTGCTCGCGCTGCTCGTGACGAGCATTCCCGCCGCCGGTGCTGCGGCCGCCGAACGACCGGCCGTCCGCTTCGCGACCTTCAACGCGTCGCTCAATCGGAACGTCGCCGGGCAGGCGCTGGCGCAGCTGTCCGTCCCCGGCAATGCCCAGGCCGATGCGGTCGCCGAGATCATCCAGCGCGTCCGGCCGGAGATCCTGCTGCTCAACGAGTTCGACTACGAGCCTGGCAACGCGCTCGCCGACGCCTTCCAGGACAACTACCTGTCCGTGGCGCACAACGGCGCCGCGCCGATCGAGTACCGATATGTCTTCGTCGCGCCGTCGAACACCGGCATCGCGTCCGGCTTCGACCTGAACAACTTCGGCGGCACCGTCACGACCGTCGGAGCGCCCGGCTATGGCGACGACGCCTTCGGGTTCGGCCTGTTTCCCGGCCAGTTCGGGATGGCCGTGTTCTCGCAGCACCCGATCGACCACGCCGCCGTCCGCACGTTCCAGACGTTCCTCTGGAAGGACATGCCGGGCGCCCTGCTGCCGGACGACCCGGCCACCCCGGCGCCGGCCGACTGGTACTCGCCGGCCGAGCTGGACGTCTTCCGCCTGAGCTCGAAGAGCCACTGGGACGTCCCGATCCAGATCGGTCGCAAGACGGTCCACTTCCTCGTCAGCCACCCGACGCCGCCCGTGTTCGACGGGCCCGAGGACCGCAACGGGACTCGCAACCACGACGAGATCCGCTTCTGGGCGGACTACGTCACGCCGGGGCGGACCTCGCGCTACATCTACGACGACGACGGTGACCGCGGCGGCCTGAAGCCCGGCCAGCTGTTCGTCATCGCCGGCGACCAGAACTCCGATCCGCTCGACGGCGACAGCATCCCGGGTTCCATCCAGCAGCTGCTCGAGCACCCGCTCGTGAACACGAAGACCACCCCGTCCAGCGTGGGCGGCCCGTACTGGGCGGACGTCCAGGACGCCCTCAACGACACGCACCGCAGCGATCCGGCCTACGACACGGCCGACTTCTGCGACACGCCCGCCTTCCCGCCGTGCAGCGGCCCGGGCAACCTGCGGGCGGACTATGTGCTGCCTCGGAAGAACCTGCGGATCGTCGACGCCGGCGTCTTCTGGCCAACCGGCTCGGACCCGCTCGTCTATCTGACCGGCACCGGCTTCCCGGTGCCGAGCTCGGACCACCGCCTCGTGTGGGTGGACGTCCGGGTCCCGGGCTGACGGACCGGAATCGCGGGGTTAACACCGCGCTACCGCGCCGCTATCGTTGGCAGCACACCGTGACGCGGAGCGGTCCGCTTCCAGCGCCGGACCGTCCCGGTTCGTCAGCCCATCCCATGGCTCGAGGAGGCCTTTCGTGATCCGACGCACTCCCGGCTCCCGCCTGTATCGAGGCCTGTTCGCCGTCGCGGCGATCGCGGCCCTTGTCAGCCCATCGGTTGCGGTGGCCGCCAAGCCCGCCGTCCCCGGGCAGACGACGGCGATCCGGATCCTCGACATCGCCGACTGGCACGCACAGCTCGACCCGCTCAACGTCAACGGGGTGAACGTCGGCGGCGCCGAGGCGCTGTCGAGCTACTTCGACCAGGAACGCGCCGGCAACCCGAACACCATCACGCTTACCGGCGGCGACGACTTCGGCGCATCGCCGCCGCTCTCCTCGTTCTTCGATGAGGTTCCGGCCGTCCTTGCCGAGCGCCTGATGGGCATCGACGTCGGCACGTTCGGCAACCACAACTTCGACAAGGGCATCGACCATCTCCAGGAGATGATCGACCTGGCCGGATCGACGAGCGCGGTCGGCGAGCCGTACGAGTACGTGTCGGCCAACCTCCAGAACCGCGACGCGGAGCTGTCTGGCGTCAGGGACTACAGGATCTTCGAGTACCAGGGCGTCAACGTGGCCGTCATCGGGATCACCAACCCGGAGGCGCCCGGGCTCGTCTTCCCCGGCAACTTCGGCACGATCGTGCCCACTGATCCGGTCGCGGCGGCCATGCGCGCCAAGGCGGCCGCGCGCGCCGAGGGCGCCAAGGTCTTCATCGCCATCACGCACCTGGGCATCGAGGGCCGGAACGCTGCGGGTGAGGCCTTCGGACCGCTCGTCGACTTCGCCAACGGCGTGTCCGGCTTCACCGTCATCTTCGGCGACCACACCAACTTCAGGTACGAGGCGGTGATCAAGGGCCAGCTCGTCATCGAGAACCTGAGCAAGGGCGCCAGCTACTCGCGGACGGACCTCGTCGTTCGGCGGGGCACCGGCGAGCTCATCTCGCGCACGAACGCGTTCGTGACGCCGTTCTCCGCCGGGCGCACCGATCCGGCGATCGCCGCCATGCTCCAGCCGTTCCGCGACGAGCTGGCGCCGATCCTCAACGTCCGGCTCGGCAGCTCGACGGTGGCCGTGCCCCGGACGGATGCCTGCGGGAACACGAACGGCCGGACCTGCGAGTCGCTGCTCGGCAACGTCGTGACGGACGCACTGCGGCTGCGCTACGCGGCGGACTTCGCGATCACGAACTCCGGTGGCCTGCGCGCGGCGCTGACCTGCCCGACAACCGACAGCCCGACGGACTTCTGCCCGGCCTTCACGCCTCCGCCGTATCCGATCACCCGCGGCCAGACGTACGGCGTCCTGCCCTTCGGCAACTTCGCGGTGACGGTGTCGATGACCGGTGCGGAGCTCAAGGCGATGCTCGAGAACGGCGTGTCGCTCGCAGGCGCCCAGGGCCGGTTCCCTCAGGTGTCCGGATTGTGCTTCACGTACGATCCGTCGGCCGCCGCCGGCAGCCGGGTCATCAGCGCGGTCCGTCAGGCGGCTGACGGCTCGTGCACCGGGGCCGCCGTGAACCTCACCTCGTCGGCGACGTACCTCGTCGCGATGAACGACTTCATGGCGACGGGCGGCGACGGGTACGGCCCATTCGCCACCAGCCGGATCAACTCCGATGGCACGACCCTCGAACAGGTGCTCGCGGACTACATCGTCGCCCAGGGGACGATCTCGCCGACGATCCAGGGCCGGATCGTCTGCGTCAGCTCCGGCTCAGCGGTGTGCCCGACCGTCACACCCTGACCGTATCTCGCCACGCTCGAAGCCAGGGGCCACCGCCCCTGGCTTCGTCGTGCCGCGCCAACCCCCGGGGCGCGGCGCTCGTCGTTCAAGCCATCCTGCATCTCATGGACTGCCGTCGATCCTGTCCAATCACCACAGGATGCCGCTTGAGAGCTCCCCGCGGGCCGTGAGGCTGCCGCGAAGGCCGGCTTGTGACCGGATGTCAGGGTGCGGTCCGACGTCCACGCTCGGTCGAGCTCGTCAGGCCCGCCCGGCCGTCACGAGACCGGTCCGAGGACGCATCGGGTGACCGTCTGTCATGAAAGCCGGCGGCGGCACTGCGCCCGCGGTGCGACCCAGCCCGCCGACCGCGCGACGTCCTTGCCGTAGCATCCGGGCGTGACCCCCGACCTCGAAGCCACCCTCAAGAAGCTGCCCGATCGCCCCGGCGTCTACCTCATGAAGGACGCGCGGGGCGACGTCGTCTACGTCGGCAAGGCGCAGAGTTTGCGCAGCCGCGTCCGCAGCTACTGGCAGAAGCAGGCCAGCATCGGTGGGATGGGCGACGTCCACCGGATCCGCGAGGTCATCGACCGCGTCGTCGACATCGAGTACACGCTCACCGATTCGGTTTCCGAGGCCCTCCTGCTCGAGGCCAACCTCATCAAGCGCTACCGGCCGCGGTTCAACATCCGGCTCAAGGACGACAAGAGCTACCCGTACATCAAGATCACGCTCGGCGACGAGTTCCCCCGCATCGAGCGGACGCGCAAGCTGCTCAACGACGGGAGCCGCTACTTCGGCCCCTATGCGAGCGCGACGAGCGTGGACGAGTCGATGAACCTCGTACGCCGGCTCTTCCCGTTCCGGACCTGCACGGTCGACATCAGGGAAGGGCAGCGCGCGCTGCAGCGGCCCTGCCTCCTGTACCACATCAAGCGCTGCCAGGGCCCATGCATCGAGGCGATCGGAAAGGACGACTACCGGGCGGACATCCACCAGGTTGAGCTGTTCCTCGAGGGCCGCCAGGAGACGCTGGTCAAGGCGCTCGGCCAGGAGATGCGCAGCGCCTCGGAGCAGCAGCAGTACGAACGGGCCGCCGGCCTGCGCGACAAGGTCCGCGCCATCGAGCGGACGATGGAGAGCCAGAAGATGGCTGCCTTTGCCCGGACGGAGCTCGATCTCGTGGGGCTCGCGCGCGAGGACAGCCAGGCGGCCGTCCAGCTCTTTGCCATCCGGAACGGCAAGCTCCTCGGGCGCGACGTCTACCTGCTCGAGGCGGCGCGAGAGGCGTCGGACGAGGAGGTGCTCGAGGGCTTCCTGCTCCAGTACTACGCCCGGGCCACCTCCGTGCCTCGCGAGGTCTACGTCCCGACCGGCCTGCCGGGCATGGCCGACATCGAGGCCTTCCTGACCGACCGCCGGGGCAGCGGCGTCCGGCTCCACGTCCCGCAGCGCGGCGAGAAGCGCGAGCTGATGGTCCTCGCCCAGCGCAACGCGGCCGAGACGCTGGCCCGCGAGCAGGCCCGCTGGCTGGCCGACCACGGCAAGACGCTCGTCGCCCTCGAAGGGCTCGCCGACGCCCTCGGTCTGCCCACCCCGCCGCTGCGGATCGAGTGCTACGACATCTCGAGCTTCCAGGGCCGCGAGTCGGTCGGCAGCATGGTCGTCTTCGAGGACGGCAGGGCGCGGAGCGGCGAGTACCGGCGCTTCCGGATCAGGACGGTCGAGGGCCCGAACGACTTCGCCTCGCACCAGGAGGTGCTGAGGCGGCGCTTCCGTCGCGCACGGGACGGCGAGGAGGGCAACGAGGAGGAGCGCCGCTGGCGCATGCCGGACCTCCTGATCGTCGACGGCGGCAAGGGCCAGGTGAGCGCGGCGCTGGAAGTGCTCGACGAGCTGGGACTCCACGATCTGCCGCTCGTGGGACTCGCCAAGGAGCGGGAGGAGCTGTTTCTGCCCGGCCGCTCCGATCCGGTGATGCTGCCGCACACCTCGCCGGCGCTGTACCTCGTGCAGCGGATCCGCGACGAGGCGCACCGGTTCGCGATCACGTACCACCGCTCGCTGCGGGCCAAGACCACGGTCCGGAGCGCCTTCGACGAGCTGCCGGGCGTGGGGCCGAAGCGGCGGCAGGCGCTGCTCCGCGTCTTCGGCTCGCTGAAGCGCGTGCGGGAGGCGCCGGTCGAGCAGATCGCGGCAGTGCCCGGCATCGGCCGGTCGCTCGCCGAGCGGATCAAGGCGACGCTCGAGGCGTAGCCGCTTGCCGCGCGCGCGAGGGCTGGCTCATGCCGCGCCTCCCATCAAGCCCCGCCATGCATGCCATGCACGGAATCTGCGGTTTGCAGCGGCTCGTGACCGGCCGGCCCCGCAATGCCGCACTTCCGTTGCACCACAGGCAACGAATCGACCGTTTCGACCCCGGGACGCCCGGCACGCGGTCCGTTTCTGGCCCGCGCCGGGTCCTGACGACGAAATTCATGCATGTGGCGCAAGACCCGGCCGGGACGTGACCACGTGCTGGGAGGTCCGCGCCAAGCCCCTCGCTCGGGCGCGCTCACCGTTCCCTGTATCATCCGCCATCGATGCGCAGAACCGGCCCGATCCTCATTCTCGTCATCGGCCTGCTCGCCCTCTTCGTCGACTTCTTCCCCCGGCTCCGCGTGCCGTTCGGGGGTGACGGCGGGCCGCGGCTGGTCGAGACCAAGCTCGGCCTGGACCTCGAGGGGGGTCTGCGGGTCGAGTACCAGGCCCTCCCGGTCGGCGACCGCGCGCCGGATGCCGAGGCCCTCGGCGTGATCCGCGACATCGTCGAGCGGAGGGTGAACCAGACCGGCGTGTCGGAGCCCGTCGTCACGACCCAGGGCACGGATCGGGTCGTCGTCGAGCTGCCGGGCGTGGACGACCCGGAGTCGGTCCGCAACCTGATCGGGCAGACCGGGCGCCTCGACTTCGTGCCCATTCCCGAGGGCGCGCAGCCACCCCCCGATGGCACGACGATCGACTATCCGGTGCTGTTCAGCGGCGACCAGGTCGAGAGCGCGGCGATCGGCGCCGACGCGACCGGTGGCCGGACGGTGACCTTCGTGCTGCGCTCCGAGGGCGCCGAGCTGTTCGCCAGGCACACGCGCGAGCACATCAGGGAGTTCTTCGCCATCACGCTCGACAAGGCGGTCATCTCGGCGCCGAGCATCGAGAACGAGATCCCCAATGGCCAGGTGCAGATCACCGCCGGCGGGGCGGGCGGCTTCCCGATCGAGGAGGCGCAGAACCTCGTCACCGTCCTGAAGTTCGGCTCGCTGCCGTTCCCGATCCGCGAGCTCTCCAACCTGTCGATCAGCGCCACGCTCGGCGAGGAGTTCCTGAACAAGAGCCTGCTCGCCGGGGCGATCGCGATTCTGCTCGTGGTCACATTCATGATCGTCCACTACCGGCTGCCGGGGGTCGTGGCCGCCATCGCCCTGGTCTACTACAGCCTCGTCGTCTACGCGCTGTTCCGGCTGGTCCCGGTGACGTTGACACTGGCCGGGATCGCCGGGTTCGTGCTCTCGATCGGCATGGCGGTCGACGCCAACATCCTCATCTTCGAGCGGATGAAGGAGGAGCTGCGGGTCGGCAAGTCGCTCCCGGCGGCTGTCGAAGCGGGCTTCAGCCGGGCCTGGAACTCGATCCTGGACTCCAATGTGTCGACCCTGATCACGGCCACCATCCTGTTCCTGTTCGGGTCGTCCGTGATCCGGGGCTTCGCCCTGGTGCTGATCATCGGCGTGCTCGTCTCGATGTTCTCGGCGATCGTCGTGACCCGCACGATCCTGCGCGTGATCGTCCAGCAGGATCGCTTCCGGCGAGCTCGCCTGTACGGCGTCTCCGAGCAGGAGTTCGTGGCCCGCCCGCACGGCCGGCCGGCGTTCAGGGGTGAGGCCCGCGGGCGTGTTTGACGTCGTCGGCAAGCGCAGGTGGTACTTCCTCTTCTCGGCCCTCCTGACGATCCCCGGCCTGTTCTTCATCCTCCTGACACCGTTCAGCGACGCCGGCCTGAAGTTCACGATCGACTACACCGGCGGGACGCGCTGGGTCATCCGCTTCGACGATCAGAGCGTCCAGCCACAGGGCGTCCGCGAGGTGTTCGCGGCGCGCGGGCTCGAGTCGACCGTCGTGCGGACCTCGACCGGCTTCCTCGACATCAAGACCGAGCCGATCGGGCTGGCGCCGGCGCCGAGCGCGACGCCGGGCGCGTCGGGATCGCCGGCCGCCGGCGGCTCGCCCGATGCCAGCGGATCGCCGGCCACCAGCGGCTCCCCGGGCGCTTCGAGCGGGCCATCGGGCTCGCCCTCGGCCGCGCCGCCCAGCGCCGCGTCGCCGGCTGCATCGGGCAGCCCCGCCGGCGGCCCATCGGCCGCGGCGTCGGCAAGCACCTCCGAGTCGGCTGCGCCGGGCGAGTCGGCTGCGCCGAGCGAGTCGGCCGCGCCGAGCCCCAGCGGCTCGGCGTCAGCCAGCCCCTCGGGGTCGGCCGAGCCGTCGCCCTCGGCGTCAGCTCCGCCCCCGGTCGACAACACCACGATCCCAACCGACGGCGAGCTCGGCGAGGTCGCCGCGGCGCTCCAGGACCGCTTCGGCCCGATCGCGGAGCAGCAGTCGCTCACGACCGTGGGCCCCGTCGTGTCCAGCGACCTGATCGGTCAGGCGATCACGCTGATCGTCGTCGGCTCGCTGGGGATCATGGCCTGGATCACGTACCGGTTCCGCGACGTCAAGTTCGGCGTGACGGCGATCGCCACGCTGGTCCATGACGTGATCGTGGTCCTCGGCACGTTCGCGATCCTCGGCACGTTCTTCGGCGTCGAGATCGACGCCCTGTTCGTCACCGCGATGCTGACCGTCATCGGTTTCAGCGTCCACGACACGATCGTCGTCTTCGACCGGATCCGCGAGAACAAGGCCCGCCATGCGGGCGAGCCGTTCGCGGACATCGTCAATCACTCCATCCTTCAGACCGCCGGCCGCTCGATCACGACCAGCCTGACCGTCGCGATCACGCTGCTGACGCTCCTCCTGTTCGGTGGCTCGGCGACGACGTACTTCGTGCTCGCGCTCCTGCTCGGGATCATCGTCGGGACCTACTCGTCGATCTTCAACGCGGCGCAGCTCCTCGTCGAATGGCAGGAGCGGGAGGACCGGCGGCACGGCCGGGTTGGCACGCCGCGAGCCGTCCGCCGGGCAACCCCCTGACCTCGCGGTTCCACCCGTCCCGGCCTGCCGACCGATGGTCGGCCGCCGCGACGCCGACGAAGCCGCGGGTGAGCGGCGGGAGAGCCGGCGCCAAGCTCGGCATGGCATCCTGACCGGGTGGTCGAACCCCGTCTCCGCTGGATCTTTCCGGAGCCGCTGACGCTCGAGCCGGGGCTCCGGGCCGCCGGGGAGCGTCTCGGCCTGTCGCTCCGTCTGACGGAGCTGCTGGCGGCCCGCGGCCTGCGCGACGCCGCGGAGCTGGAGGCGTTCTTCGCCGATCCCGCGGCCGGGCTGCACGACCCGCGGCTCCTGCCGGATTCCGGCAAGTTCCTCGCCCGGATCGTGGAGGCCCGGCGCTCCGGTGAGCGGGTGATGGTGTTCGGCGACTTCGACGCGGACGGCCTGACCGGGCTCGCGATCATGACCCTCGCGCTGCGGCGGCTTGGCCTGACCGTCGAGCCATATGTCCCGAGCCGGCTCGAGGAGGGTCATGGACTGTCCGTGGCCGCGGTCGAGCGCGCCAGCGCGGTCGGCGCGACGGTGATCATCACCGTCGACTGCGGAACGACGAGCGTGGCGGAGATCGCGGCCGCGAACACCGTCGGGATCGATGTCCTGGTGACGGACCACCACCGTGTGCCGGCCGTCCTGCCGGCGGCTGTAGCGGTGGTCAACCCGCACCGTCCGGACGCGGCCTATCCGGATCGGCGTCTGACCGGCAGCGGCATCGCCCTCAAGCTGGCGCAGCTGCTGCTCGCGGACGACGCGGACGGTCTGGGGGCCGCCCTCGATCTCACCGACCTGGCCGCCATCGGGACCGTGGCGGACGTGGCGCCGGTCCTCGGCGAGAACCGCTCGATCGCGCGCCTGGGCCTGGAGCGCATCCGAGGCGGTCGACGGCCGGGCATCGCCGCGCTGCTGGCCCGAGCCGGGATCGAGGCGGCCGGCGCGGACCTGGAGACGATCGGGTTCGCCATCGCGCCCCGGCTCAACGCCGCCGGCCGGATCGGCGAGGCGGCGGAGGCGGCCCGGCTGCTGCTGGCCGAGGATCCCGCGGAGGCCGCGGTGCTGGCGGACCGGCTCGAGGCGGCCAACAGGACGCGGCGCGATCTCACGCGGACCGCCATCGAGGAGGCGCGCCGGGCGGTCGGGGGGGACGGCGGAGATGCCACGACAGGCGGTCCGAGCGCCACGCTCGTGCGCGGCGACTGGCCCGTCGGGATCGTCGGTCTCGTCGCCTCGAAGCTTGCCGATGACCTCGGGCGGCCGGCCATCGTCGGGGCGAACCTTGGCGCCACCGTCCGCGCCTCGTGCCGGAGCGATGGCGCGCTGGACCTGGGCGCCACGCTGGCCGGCTGCGCCGATCTGCTCATCCGACACGGTGGCCACGCCGGCGCAGCCGGCTTCGAGCTGCCTGTCGAGCGGTGGGAGGCGTTCCGCGAGCGGTTCCTCGTCCTTGCCGCGGTGGGCGGGGCCACGGATCGGCGCCCGGTCGCTCGGCTCGATCTGGCGGTGCCCGCCGCCGCGGTCGGCTACGACCTCCAGCGCGAGCTTGCCCGCCTCGCCCCCTGTGGCCCCGGCAACCCGGACCCGCTGGTCGCGATCCTCGGCCTGACCGTGACACGCGTGCGGGCGGCCACCGGCGGCCACACCCAGCTCACGCTGCGCCGGGTTCGCGACGTGCTCGACGGGATCGCCTTCGATCGCGGCGACCTCGCCGGCCAGGTGGCGGAGGGAGATCGGCTCGACGTGGTCGGCCGGATCGTCAGCCGCCGGTTCGGCGGGCTGGAGACGCTCCAGATCGAGATCAGGGACGTCGCGCGGAGCGGCCATCACCCCGAGGCCGCCGCGGTGCTCGCGAGCGCGGCGGTGGACGCCAATGCGGTCGCGATCGCCGGACCAGCCACTTGACCGGGACGGAGCCGGCCCCTCGCCGTCCGGCCCGAGTCCCGACGGACCCGTACGGGATCGGTCCCGTGGGCAGCTGGGTCGCGCCGATCCTCGCCTTCGCCGGACTCCTGCTCGTCGGCTGGCTGACGCTCCGGTTGATGACCGGAAACCTGCCGGTTCCGCCCGCCGGCCCCCCGCCCAGCGGCGAGCCCGGCGGCGAGCCGGGTGGCGGCCCGGGTGCGCGAACACCCGCTCCCTCGAACGTCGTGGTCGTCGATCCGCGGGCGAACGTGCCGGGCTCGATCGTCTACGTCAAGGGCGGCAACGTGTGGATCCAGAGCGACACGACCGTGCGGCAGCTGACGCGCAGCGGTCGGGCGACGAACCCATCCTGGTCGCCCGATGGCCGAACGGTCCTGTACGTCGAGACGACCGAGGAGCAGGGCGTCTTCCCGGCGCTCGGCAACCCCCGCCGCTACGCCCTCGACGTCCCGACGCTGATGCGCATCGCAGCCGATGGCAGCGGCGCGCCGGAGCCGATCGTGGACGGCAGGGTCGCGATCGGCACGTACACATGGGCCGCCTGGATCCGCCAGCCGGTTGGGGCACCGGACGGCACGATCGCCGTGGTGTCCGATGCCCCGAACCCCACCCAGAGCAACGTCGTGGTCCAGCTGGTCGACGCGGACACCGGCACCCTCACCCGGCCGGACATCCCGGAGGAGTCGCCATTCGGCCACCAGGATCCGGCGTGGCGCGCCGACGGGGGAGAGCTGCTCTTCGTTCGGAACTCGCAGGAGCGCGGGAACCCCAAGGGCGCCCCCGAGATCTGGCGATGGTCTCCGGCGACGGGGCGCAGCCAGGCGCTCACGGGGCCCGGCTATCTCGCCCCGGCCTTCTCGCGCGACGGCCGCTGGATCGCCGCCACCCGGACCACGAACCAGGGGACGGACGTCGTCGTGCTCGATGCCGTCTCCGGCTCGGAGGTGTTCCGGGTCACCGACGACGGCCGCTCGTTCTCGCCCGTCTGGTCGCCGGCAGGGGACGCGATCGCGTTCCTCCATCAGCGCGGCGGGATCATCGACCTCCGCCTTGCCCGGCTCGATGGCTCCGGTCCGACCTGGCGGGTGCGCGAGGCGATCAATCTGACCGAGGCGTCGGCGCTCGAGGCGACGTCCCGGCCCGGCTGGTTCATCTCGCCGGGCCAGCTGCCGATCCCCGCCACGCCGCCGCCGTCGTCCGGGTCGGGCGATCGCAGCCCGGCCGGACCGTCATCGTCGCGGCCGTGACGGACGTCTACCTCGATCGTCTCGCCCGGCGAACGGCGGCGATCGGATCGGTGCTCTGCCTGGGCCTCGATCCCGATCCTGCCGCGATGCCGCCAACGTTCTCCCGCGACGTGGGCGGGATCGAGCGGTTCGGGCGGCTCGTGCTCGAGGCGGCGCTCCCGTTCGCCGCCGCGGTCAAGCCCAACCTGGCGTTCTTCGAGGCGTGGGGATCGACCGGTCTGGCGGCGCTCGAACGGCTCCGGGCGGCGGTGCCGGCCGACGTGCCGGTGATCCTCGACGGCAAGCGCGGGGACATCGGCTCGACCTCGGCACGCCAGGCGGCCGGGCTGTTCGACGCGCTCGGTGCGGATGCCATCACCGTCAATCCATACCTGGGCGAAGCCGCCATCGCGCCGCTCCTGGAACGAACCGATCGATTCGCATACGTCCTCTGCCGGACCTCCAATCCCGGCGCCGAGGAGCTGCAGGCGCTCCATGTCGTGGAGGACCCCGAGACCGGCGCACCGGCCGAGCCGCTGTGGGCACGGGTTGCGCGACGGGCGGCGGGATGGGGACCCGGAGGGACGGTTGGCCTGGTCGTCGGTGCCACGGCGCCGGCCGACCTCGCATCCGCGCGCGCCGTGGCACCCGCGCTGCCGTTCCTGGTGCCGGGCGTCGGCGCACAGGGCGGCGACCTCGACGCGGTCCTCGCGCATGGACCGGCCACGGCGGGGCGCGCGGCTGCACGCGCCGGCGGTGGACTGCTGGTGAACGTCTCGCGCGCGATCGCTGCGGGCGCCATGGAGGGCCGGTCGGCCGGCGCGGGCGACCTGCAGGCTGGGATTGCGGCGGCCGCGCGCGATTGGGCGGCCCGGTTGCCCGTGCTACCCTGAGTCTGCCATCGGCGCGCCGTTCGCGGCCCATGGCGGCCCCGCGGGGCGCAGAGCGCAGGAGGCATGCCGCAGACCGATGCCGACCCCCGGACCGGGCGAGTTGATCATCATCCTGGTCATCGCCCTGCTCATCCTCGGTCCCGGGAAGCTCCCGGACGTGGGCGCCGCCCTCGGCCGCAGCATCCGGGAGTTCCGCAAAGCATCCTCGGACGTCCAGGAGGCGGCGCGGATCGACACGTCACCGTTGCCGCCGTCAACCCCCACCTCCGCAAGCCCGGCAGCGCCGCCGAACACCGCGGCCGCCCTCACGCCGCCGGCCGAGCCGCGAACGGAACCGACCACCGACTCCAGGCCCTAGCGGCGCCACGCCGCGATGGCCGACGATCCGCGCCGGCCTCTCGACGCGCCCGCGACGGCCCCGCCGACGCGGGGGCCTGACCGTGCGCCGCCCGCGGCCCCCGCCGATCAGCGGGTCATGTCGCTGTTCGATCACCTCAGCGAGCTGCGGACCCGGATCTTCCGGATGCTGCTGGCGGTCGCCGCCGGGTCCGCCGTCGGCTTCTACTTCGCGGAGCGCGCGATCGAGCTCCTTGCCGCTCCGGCTGGCGGTCGGCTGCTCAACCTCGCGCCCGGCGACGCCTTCTTCATCTACGTGCGGGTGGCGGTCGTGATCGGGATCGTCCTGGCGATGCCCGTGATCCTGTACCAGGCCTGGGCGTTCGTGTCGCCCGGCCTCACCGCCGCCGAGCGGCGGGCCATGCGGCCGTGGGTCCCACTGGCACTGGCATTCTTCGGGCTGGGGGTCGGCATCGCGTACCTCGTCCTGCCCTACGCCCTCGGCTTCCTGCTCAGCTTCGGCCGGGGCGTGTTCGCCAACGAGCTTGGGGCCGCCCAGTACTTCAACTTCGTGACCACGATGTTCCTGGCCTTCGGGCTCGTGATGGAGTTCCCGATCCTGCTATTCGGCCTCTCGCGCGTCGGGATCGTGACGTCGCAACGCCTCCGGGCATCGCGCCGGTTCGTGATCCTCGGGATCGCCATCTTCGCGGCCGTGGCCACGCCCGGTGGGGACCTTGTCAGCCCGTTCGTGCTGGGCGGCACGATGTACCTGCTATTCGAGGGGACGGCGTTCCTCATCGCTCGGGGCGGTCGCTGACCGTCCCGGCACGGATGGCCCCGGCCACGGATCGCGATACCGGCGGCGGTAGACTGGCCCGGTGACCACCGCCCAGCGCACCGACCCGCCGCCCGCGGCGGACGATCTGCCCGCCGCCCACGATGGGCTCGGCGAGCAGCACGTCGTGATCGTCACCGGGCTGTCGGGGGGCGGCAAGACCGCGGCGGCGAAGCTGTTCGAGGACCTCGGCTACTCGGTGGTCGACAACCTGCCCGGCGAGCTGCTGCCGGAGCTCGCCAACCTCGTGTCCGCGGACCGCCAGCGGTTCGCCCGGGTGGCGATCGTCCTCGACGTCCGGGCCGGTGACGCGCCGGTCGCCCTGGCGGCGATGCGCGGCGCGCTCGAGGGCCGGGGAATTCATCCGCAGCTCTTCTTCCTCGACGCCAGGGACGAAGTCCTCATCCGCCGCTTCTCCGAGACCCGCCACCGGCATCCCCTGGCGGACCAGCGCGGCATCGCCAGCTCAATCGCCCAGGAGCGCCGGATCCTCGAGCCGATCCGGGTCGGCGCCGACGTCGTCCTCGACACCTCGGACCTGTCGCTGCGCGAGCTGCGCGAGAAGCTGTTCAGTCACCTCGGCGACCATGTCTCGCCGGACACGATCGCGATCCAGCTGATCAGCTTCGGGTTCAAGTACGGGGTGCCACTCGAGGCGGACCTGATGTTCGACATTCGCTTCCTGCAGAACCCGTACTACGTCGACGACCTGCGGCAGCTATCCGGCCTGACGGATGCCGTCAAGACGTACGTCATGGGCCAGCCGCTGGCCGGGAAGTTCCTCGAATCGCTGCGCGGCTTTCTCGAGTTCGCCGTGCCCGCCTACGTGTCCGAGGGCAAGAACCGGCTCACAATCGCGATCGGCTGCACGGGCGGCTACCACCGCTCGATCGTGCTCACGGAAGAGCTGGCGGCATGGCTCCGACAGCGCGGTTTCGGGCCGGTCGCGGTCTTCCACCGCGAGCTCGAGCGGACGTAGCCGGCGGTGAACCTCCGGCGCTGGCTGACGCCCGGCATCGGGATCAAGCGCTGGCTGCTGCTGACCTTCGCCGGCCTCCTGCTCCTCGCGGTGGCCGGGGCGCACGTGATCCGGCAGGCAACCCGGGACCTCGAGCCGGGCGGCGCCGCGGGCGTCGTCCTCGACGTCGTCACGCTGCAGTTCCTGCCGTACGCGCTGCGCGGCCTCCTCGTCGGCCTGCTCGGCGTCGCTCTGGTCGCCATTGGCGCCGTGCGCGTGATACGCGCCTTCATGGATCCGTTCCGGGCACCGGAGGCAGGCGATCAACCGCTCGTCGAACTGATCTACCAGAAGCGGTTCCTCGCTCGCGGCCCGCGCGTGGTCGCGATCGGCGGCGGCACCGGGCTGTCGTCGCTCCTCCGCGGGCTCAAGGAGCACACGAGCAATCTGACCGCCGTGGTGACCGTGGCCGATGACGGTGGCTCGTCCGGGGTCCTGCGCGAGGAGCTCGGCATCCCCCCGGTCGGCGACATCCGGAACTGCATCGTCGCCCTCGCCGATGCCGAGCCGCTGATGGCGGACCTGCTCCAGTACCGGTTCCCGGTGGGCGGCCCGACGGCGACCGGCATGGACCACCCGGGTCTCGGCGGGCATGCCGTCGGAAACCTCCTGATCGCCGCGATGACGGCCGTCGAGGGCGGCGACTTCGAGGAGGGCGTCCGCCGGATGAACCGGGTCCTCGCGGTGCGCGGCCAGGTGCTGCCGGTGTCGACCACGCCGCTCACGCTGCACGCCCGGCTGTCCGACGGCAGCCTGATCGCCGGCCAGTCGCGGATCGCGCGGTCCACGGAGATCGAACGCGTCTGGCTCTCGCCGGAGGGCGTGCCCTGCTCCGAGGACGCGATCGCCGCGATCGCCGAGGCGGATCTGGTCGTCCTCGGGCCGGGCAGCCTGTACACGAGCCTGCTGCCGGCGCTCCTGATCCCCGAGATCCGCGCCGCGGTCGAATCGACGTCGGCGCTGTGCGTCTACGTCTGCAATGTGGCGACCCAGGCGGGGGAGACCGCGGGCTACGACCTCGCCGCCCACGTGGAGGCGCTGGTGGGCCACACGTCGCCCGGGATCGCCGACGTGGTTCTCGCCAACAGCGGCCTGGGCGCGCGAGCGCCCGACACCTATCGCGCCGAGCCGGTCCGCCTCACGCGCTGGCCGCCGAGCGTCGAGCCAGCGCCCCGGCTCGCGATCGACGAGGTCGTCGATCCCACCAACGCGCACCACCACGAGCCCGCGCGACTCGCGGCGGCGCTGCTGGGCCTGCTCGAGCGCGAGCGCCGCCGCCGACCCGGCGTCGCCCGGACCGCCTGATCGCCGGGTCGTGACACGCCCGGAGCGGGATCTGGTGGCGGCGATCCGGGACGAGCTGGCGGCAATCGATCCGGCACGCCCGTGCGACCGGGTTGCCGAGCGGGCGGGGCTCGAGGGCGCACTGGCGGACGGGCGCGCCAGCGTGGCCCGGCTGATGGTCCGGCTGCGGCGCGGCGCCACCGCCACCGCGACCGCCGGCACGGCGCCGCTGGACGAATTGACGAACGCGCCGTCCCCGTTTCGCTGGCAGGGCGCGCCGGAGCACTGCCGGACGGCCTGGCTGCGCGGGCGCTTCCTGTCCCGCGGCTCGCTGAGCCTCGCCGGCGGCCGGGTCCATCTCGAGTTCGTGGTCGACCCGGACGAGGCGCCGATCCTCGAGCGCCGGCTTGCCGACGTCGGTCTGCCCGCCTCGTCGCGGATCCGACGTGGTCGCGGGGTCGTGACCTCGAAGAGCGGCGAGCGGGTCGGCACGTTCCTGCGCTGGATCGGCGGCGGCGCCTCGCTGCTGGAGCTTGAAGCCCGCCAGGTCTCGCGGTCGCTGCGCGGCGAGCTGAACCGGCTGCTGAACGCCGAGTCGGCCAACCTGCAGCGGGCGGTGGGCGCGGCCGGACGCCAGCTCGCCGCGATCGCGCTGCTCGATGCCGATGGCCGGCTCGCGGCCCAGCCGTACGTGGTTCGGGTCGTGGCCGAGGCACGCCGCGAGACGCCGGAGGCGACGATCACGGAGCTCGGCGATCGGCTCGGTCGCCATCGGTCGGCGGTCCAGCGGGCGCTGGAGCGGCTGGAGCGGCTGGCGCTCCATGCCGACGAGGGTGCCGGGGTTCGCCGAAGGCCGCCGGCGTGGCGGACGCAGGCCCGCTCCGGCCGCCACACGCCGGCGTCCGGCGCCCGGCCGCCCGCGGGAGCCAGGCACGCCTCCCCGCCGCGCGGCGGCCCTCTGGCATGATCTCGGCCATGCGCCCGGTCATCGTCGCCGCGAACTGGAAGATGCACACCACGCCGGCCGACGCGGCGGAGCTCGCCCGGACGATCGCGCGCCGCACGGCCGAACCGGACGTCATCCGGGTCATCTGCCCCCCGTTCGTCGCACTCTCCGCCGTTCGCGACGCGCTGGCCGAGCTGGACCCGGCGGTGGCGATCGGCGCCCAGAACGTGCACCACGAGCTGCAGGGACCGTTCACGGGCGAGGTCAGCGCGCCGATGCTGATCGGGCTCGCCACCTGGGTCATCGTCGGCCACAGCGAGCGGCGCAGAGACGCCGCGGAGACCGACCTCCTGATCGGTCGCAAGCTTGGCCGGACGCTCGAGGCCGGGTTGCGCCCGATCCTGTGCGTTGGCGAGCAGCAGCACGAGCGCGACGCCGGTCGGGCCGAGGCCGTCGTGGACGCCCAGCTCCGCGGTGCCCTCGACAGGCACGATCCCGGCGACCTCGTCGCGGCGGGCCTGGTCGTGGCGTACGAGCCGGTCTGGGCGATCGGCACCGGTCAGACGGCGCGCGGGGCCGACGCCTCGGCCATGAGCGAGGCCATCCGGCGCACGGCGTCAGCTCTCGGCTGGCCGGCCGCCGCGGCGGCCCTGCCGATCCTGTACGGGGGCAGCGTCACGTCAGCCACGATCGGCGAGTTCCTCGCCGAGCCAGCGATCGACGGGGCGCTCGTCGGCGGCGCCTCGCTCAACCCGGACGAGATGGCGGGCATCGTCGCCCGCGCCGCCGTCACCGCCCGCGCCCGCCTCGACCCGATCCCGACCAGGTGATCGGTCCGCCGCCGGACAGGGGCGGCCGCGGCCGCCCGAGGCCGATCGTCCTCGTGGTCATCGACGGCTTCGGCATCGGCCGCGACCCCGCCGCCGATGCGATCGCCGCCGCCCGGATGCCGATCTGGCGGGGCCTCCTGGAGCGGTGGCCGAGCGGGGTCCTCCGCGCCTCGGAAGAAGCCGTGGGGCTGCCCACGGGCCAGATGGGCAACTCGGAGGTGGGGCACCTCAACCTCGGCGCCGGCCGCCCGGTGCTGCAGGATCTCCCGCGGATCGACGCCGCCATCGCGGATGGCTCGTTCGCGACCCGCCCGGCGCTGCTCGGGGCGTGCGAACGCGCCCGCGAGACGGGGCGGCTCCACGTCGTCAGCCTGGTTGGCCCCGGCGGCGTTCATGCCAACGACCGTCACCTGGTGGCGATGGTCGAGCTGGCGGCTGTGAAGGCCGTGCCCGCCGTGCGGATCCATGCCCTCCTCGATGGCCGCGACACCCCGCCCCGTTCGGCGCTCGAGCACCTCCGACAGCTCGAGCCGCGTCTCGCCTCGGCCCACCCGGACGCCCGGATCGCGACCGTCGGCGGGCGCTACTTCGCGATGGACCGGGACCAGCGCTGGGACCGGGTCGAACGGGGCTACGACGCGATCGTCCACGGGGCAGGGGAGCGAGCCGTCACGGCCTCCGCGGCTGTCGAGGCGGCCTACACCCGCGGCGAGAACGACGAATTCGTGCGCCCGACCGTCATCGAGGGTGTCGACGGCATCGTGCGGGACCGCGACCCCGTCGTCCACGGCAACTTCCGGGCCGATCGCGCGCGGCAGCTGACCCACGCGCTGGCCGATCGAGTGTTCGTCGCCTTCGACCGGGATGGACCGGGTGGGCGGCCGGCACCCCGCGACCTGCTCGTGGTGACGATGACGGCCTACCAGGCCGGGCTGCCGGTCGCCGTCGCGTTTCCGCCCGAGGAGGCGAGGTCGCTGGCGCAGACCTTCTCGGAGGCCGGCTGGCGGCAGTTCCACGTGGCGGAGACCGAGAAGTACGCGCACGTCACGTACTTCTTCAACGGTGGGCGCGAGGCGGCGTGGCCGGCCGAGGATCGGCGCCTCGTTCCGAGCCCCGCGGTGGCGACCTACGACCTCCAGCCGGAGATGAGCGCCTCGGGCGTGACCGACGCGCTGGTCGAGGCGATCGCCTCGGACCACTACGACTTCATCGTGGCCAACTACGCGAATCCGGACATGGTCGGCCACACCGGCGTCTGGGACGCGACGATCCGGGCGGTCGAGACGGTCGACGCGTGTCTCGACCGCGTCCTCGCCGCTGTCGAGGCCCTGGAGGCCAGGGACGCGGCCGGGCCCGGCGCGCTGCTGGCCATCACGGCCGACCACGGCAACGCCGACCGGATGCGCGACGAGTCCGGGGCGCCGGTGACGGCGCACTCGCTCAACGAGGTTCCGATCGTGCTCCACGGCCGCACGGTGGCGGACCGACGGATGCGCGACGGCGTGCTCGCCGACGTCGCCCCCACCCTGCTCGAGCTCGCCGGTCTGCCACGCTGGGAGGGGATGACCGGCTTGAGCCTGCTCGAGGGCGAGCGCCCGGCTGACGGCCCGCCAGCCCGCGAGCGGGCCGGGGGAGGCCGTGTGCTACGATCCGCCGCCGAACCCCCTGGAGGATCGCCGGCGTGAACCCGCTCCTGGCCTTTGGCCAGATCATCGTCAGCCTCGCGCTCATCGCGGCCATCCTGCTCCAGGCGCGCGGCACAGGCCTGTCCGGCACGTTCGGCGGGGACTCGGCCGTCTACCGGAGCCGCCGCGGCGTCGAGCGCCGGCTGTGGCAGTTCACGATCCTCCTCCTGGTCCTGTTCGTCGTCTTCTCGCTCGTCTCCTTCGTCTTCGCGCCGAGGGTCGGCTGAAGCCGGATCTGCGGGCGGGGCGCCCGTCTGGGCGAGGTTCGGAGGGGGCGGAGGCGCACGGGCGATGTGCTACCATGGCGCCTCGCCGCCGGCCGGGACCCTCGGGCACCGGCCGACAGGGACCGCGCCGAGGTGGCGGAATTGGCAGACGCGCTAGCTTCAGGAGCTAGTGCCCGCAAGGGCGTATGGGTTCAAGTCCCGTCCTCGGTACCACCACAATCCCCTCGGATCCCCGACCGCGGCGAGCTTCGTGCCCAGGTGGCGGAATTGGTATACGCGTACGTTTGAGGGGCGTATGAGGCAACTCATCCGGGTTCAAGTCCCGGCCTGGGCACCACCCTCCCGACCCCGACGCTGACGGGCGCCCTTCCGGGGCGCTCGTTTCGATTCGCGGCGGACTACGCTGTCAGTCGGGCGGTTAGCTCAGTCGGTCAGAGCGCCTCGTTTACACCGAGGAAGTCACTGGTTCGAGTCCAGTACCGCCCACCACGTTTCACGCACGAAATGGCCCCCGGACGGGCGATCCGCCGGGGGCCGTTGCGCGACTTGCTCACAGATTGCTCACACAGCTCCATCGCTCGCCACGCTGGACGGCTCGGCGAGCACGGCGTCGAGCGCCTCGGCTGCGGCGGCCTGCAAGCCGGGCAGGACGTGCGAGTAGGTGTCTAGGGTGATGTTCACGCTGGCGTGGCCGAGCCTTTCTGACACGACCTTGGGATGGACGCCCTGGGCGAGCATCAGCGTCGCGTGCGCGTGGCGAAGGTCGTGAACGCGCAAGCCCGGCAGTCCCGCCGCACGCGTGATCCCGAGCCATGACCGCCGGAGGTTGCCCGGCTCGATCGGTGTACCGAGCGCCGTGGCGAAGACGAGATCACGATCCCGGTAGGCCGCCCCGGCGAGCAGCCGCGTCTCTACCTGCTGCCGACGATGCCGCCTGAGGAGCGCGACCGCGTCCGACGAAATGGCCACGGACCGACGAGATAGCCGCGTCTTCGGCTGCCGAAAGACGATGCCAAGGCCGGCGATCCGCTGCGCGGTCTGCTGGACGGCCAGCGCGCCGCCGTCGAAGTCGACATCCGCCCAGCGCAGCCCGAGAAGCTCACCGCGGCGCATCCCCGTGAGCAGCGCAAGCCGGACAAATGACCCGTATGGCGTCGCGTCAGCCGCCGCCATGACGGCTCGCGCCTGCTCGCCGGTTGTCGCCCGAAGCTCGCGTCGCGGCGCGCGGGGCGGCTCTACCGCATCGGCCGGATTCCTCACGAGGAGCTGCCATCGGACCGCCTGGTGGAGCGCCGCGTGCAGGATCTGGTGATAGCGGACCACGGAGCGGGCGGCCAGCCCGCCGCGGCCGTCCCTGCGGCCCGACACGAGCATCCGTGAGTACATCGACTGAATGTGCGTCGGGCGGAGCGCCACAAGCTCGAGCGAGCCGAGCGTCGGCGTGAGGTGCACCCGGACCACGTCGCGGTACGTGGCGAGCGTCTTCGGGGCGAGGTTAGTCCGGCCGTAGTCTTCCAGCCATCGGTCGAGGTAGGCGGCCACGCTCACCCGGCCGATCGGGCGCTCGACGCCCGTATCGCGCTCGTGCAGGACCTGGACAAGAAACGCCTCCGCGTCCCGCTTGGTGCCGCGCACCGCCTTGCTGATCTGCCGGCGCTTTCGCGTCACCGGATCACGACCCAGGTCCACGATGACGGTCCACGAGTCTCGGCCGCGCTTGCGGATGCTGCCTCTCACGATTGACCTCCTGCCGCTGACCGGCGCTCGTTCCGCTTGCGCTCTCGGTACGCGGCCTGTTTGCACGCGTCGGAGCAGTACCGCTTGTCGGATCGATTGGCGCCCGGTTCCAGCTCCCACCACATCCCACACCGCTCGCAGCTCGCGTGAACGCGGTTGCCGGCGACCGCCCGGGCAAGCTGCAGCCAAAGCTCGGCGCGGAGTGTTTCCGGTTCGTTCCGGTAGACGAGCCGGCCATCCTCAAGGACTAGGCCGGCCATCACGGCAGGGCCGAGGCCGGGCAGCGCCTCGCCGAGCCGGCCGTTGACCCGAGCCATGAGCGTGTGCGAGGCGAGGCTTAGCAACGCGTCGGGGGCGTATTGCACCGGCGCTCCGAAGCCCGTTACGCGCGGTTTCGGTAGCCGGTGGATGTGCTTGTTGCGGATCGCCTCCCAAAGTTGCCAGGTCCGGCGCAGCTCGGCCGCTTCCTCGAGCCACGCGCGCACGGGCTCCCCGACAGCGACGCCATAGCCGAACGCGGGCTCGGCTATGGCGTCAGCGCCGTATATCGCCGCCGGGTCGTCCAATAGCACCCGCGTCGGGATGCTGAGGCAGTCGTATTGCGAGGCATAGCGGAGCACCTCGCTCGGCTCCGTGATGGCCATGACCGCGCGGAATAGCGCCGGGTGGGCCGTCCGCTTCCGCGCCGCGGGCGCCGTGTCAGTTTCGTAGATCACGTGGGGCTCGCTTCGCCCATCCCCGTTGAGCGGACGCGCGTCTGCCATCGCCACCCTGCGCAGCGTGACCGGGCGAGTGCGCGTTAGATCGTCCATGCGTTACGGCTAACCATACCCGTTACGTGACGCCACCGTCAAGCACGCAACGGACACTGCTGTCACCGGCTGAAGCCGGACCGCATATGGGAGAACGCGTGGACCGTCAGACCATGACCGTCTCAGAGGCCGCAAAGGCTCTCGGGATCGGACGGGGCTCGGCTTACGAGGCCGTGCGCCGTGGCGACATTCCGTCACTGCGTGTCGGCCGGCGCTTGGTCGTACCGCGGGCGGCTTTCGAGCGGCTGCTAGCCGACGCGACGCCGGGCGCTACGTCTCGCCCGCCCGCCGCCTGACAGATGAAGGCACCGTACCGCCGGTTCAGCGCGCGCGAGCTGCGGCTGTCGCGTTCGATTGACCGCGCGAGGGAGCAGCTCGAGGCCGCCCTCGACGCGGACGATGCGGAGATGGCCCGGCCGTGGCGACGGCTCCTCCTCGAGCTGGAGGAGCTGGCCCTCGGCCCGGCTGAAGCCGACGGCCGGGACACCCGGCCATGACCGCCGCGTCCGACGTGGCCGCGGTGTACTGGTCGACGTTCGCGGGCGCACCGCGCTACTCGGCCTGGAATGGGCAGCACTGGCAGCCCGAGCAAGGCGAGCCGGCGGGCGAGGTGATCGTCGCGGCCCTCACCGGCGATGGGCCGCCGCTGTCAGCGTTCTTTTTGGACGATACGGACCGGACGCACGTTCTCGCCCTCGACGCCGACGCCGAGGACGGCTGGCCGGCCATCGAGCGCATCGCCGCCGCGCTGCTCGCCGCCGGCGTCGTCTGCTACACCGAACGCTCGCGCCGGGGCGGCCACCTCTGGATCGTGGTCGATCGGGTGATCCCGGCCATCGTAGGCCGTCGGGCGCTCATGGCCGCCATCGCCGCCGCCGGTCTGGACCCCGCCGATCCGCACCTCGAGCTGCGACCGTCGAGCGACCGCCATACGTCACCGTTCGCGGGCGGATCGCTCCGCGCGCCGTGGATGCCCCACCCCACGACGGGCGCGCGGTACGGGCTGCTGAACCCGGCCACGTCCGAGCCGTTGCACCCCAAGGTGGCGGGCGCGCTGCTGGCCCTCGAGCTGGCCGATGCGGCCGCCGTGGCCGCGCTCGCCGAGCGGTACAGCCCGCCCAGGACGATCACCACCGCCGCGCGGTCCGTCGGGGCGGACCGGACGCCCGGGGCCGTGTCGGCCGTGCTGGCCGAGCGCTTCGGCGTCGCCGCCGTTCCGGGCCGCTCGATCCGCTGCCCGTTTCACGAGGACCGCCACCCGTCGATGCGGATCGCGGCCGATGACCGGCGCGCGTGGTGTCACGCCCCAGACTGCGAGGCCCACGAGGGCGGACGGGGGATCACGGCTTGGCAGGCCGCGCGCCTGGCGGGCGCAGCGTGAACGCCGAGCCGGTCGACTTCGATGCGCTGGCCGAGCGGCTGCGACAGCGGGAGGCCGGCGTCGAACCCACGGCGTGGCGAACGCTGCTCGACGTGCCCGACACGCCTCCCGGGCCGCTGCTGCTTGGCATGCTCGAACCCGATGGCCCGACGCTCGCCTACGGCGCCCCCGGCATCGGCAAGGGCACCACGGGCGCGTGGATCATCACCGAAGCCCAGCGGGTCGGAATGCTGCCCGTCGTCTACGACGCCGAGCGCCGGCCGCGGGAGTGGTCGCGCCGTGTCGGCGGGCTCGGTGGCGATCGGGGCCGGGTCGTGTACATCGAACCCGAGGACCTGCCGGCGTCTCACCGCGGCCGCCCTCTGTGGGACGTGGCCCCCGCCATCGGTGCCATCGTCCAGGCGGCCGGCGGCGACCTGCTGCTGATCGACTCGATCATGCCGGCCGTCGGGCTTGGCGAGGACCGGCTGCGCTCCGACGCGCAGGTGCCGTTCCTGTGGGTCGCGGCCCTCGATGCGCTGGAGGTGCCGTCCCTCTCGTTCGGCCACCCGCCCAAGGGTCAGCCCGAAGGGGAGCCGTTCGGGTCGTTCGCGTGGGTCGCCGCGATGCGGCTGACGTGGCTCGGAACCAAGGCCGAGGGCGATGGACACCGGATCCGCTGGCGCCCGAAGAAGCGGAACGAGCGCGGCCATATCCCCGGCGTCCTGCTGACCGTCGAGTACGGCGATGACGGCCGGCCGTGTGCCGTGGCCCGTGCCGACGATGAGGAGTCAACCCGCGATTGGCTGCTCGCCGCCCTGATCCACGGCCCGCGTGGCGTGGCCGACATGGCCGAGGACATGCTCGCCGAGACGGAGAACGCGACCACCGGTGAGGTGGACCGGATCCGGGAGCGGCTGGGCCGAGCACTCCAGCGGATGCGGCGCGAGGGCTGGGTCGAGAAGCTTGGGAAGGTCGGGCGCGGCGTGCAATGGTCGCTGAGGGAACGGCCATGACGTGTCCGGCTATCGATCCGCGGACACCGGCCCCCGCCGTGTCCGGCTATCTGTCCGGCTATGGGCAGATCGTGTCCGGCTTGAGCGTGAGCCGTGTCCGGCTATCTGTCCGAGGCCATAGCCGGACAGTGGAGGGACACGTAGGGTCCCACTGTCCGGCTTTCCCGGCGGGGCGATCGAAGTCGTTCGGCTCCGCGACGGTCGCGTCGTGAGCGGCCGCCTGACCTCCCGGGTCCGCTGGCTTGCAGCCCGCGATGGCACCGCCCACTGCCGCGTCGGCAACGCGGCGCGTTGCCTCTGTGGCACCCCAGCTCTCGATGAGCGGTTCGCCTGGCCCGAGACGGCGCGCTGCCTGGGTTGCCGGTCCGTCATGGCCACGCCGCCCGACGGGGGCCGGGTGATCGCATCCGACGGGGGCCGGATCGCGGCGACACCCGGGGCCCGGCTGCTCGCAGCCGACGGGGGGCGCGTGCTCGAGGACGGGAGGCGGGTCGCTGCCGACTGGGGGCGGGTGCTCGAGGCCGACGGGGCCCGGCTGCCGGAGGTGGCGCCATGACGCACACGCCCATCCGCATTCGCAGCGGCCTCGCCTTCAGCGACGCCCAGCGTCTCGAGGTGGAGGCCATCGCGCGCGACGCCTTCGGGCAAGGCTACCTCGCAGGCTGGACCGCCGCCGCCGATGCCACGGAGCGATGGCACCGGACCGATGCCCGAAGACGCGGTGCGACGGCCGGAGTTGACGCCTTCCTCGGCCGCGTGCGCGCGGCGCTCAGCGAGGAGCTCGCCGAGCTGCTCGACGAGCCGGAGTCGACGTGGACCGCGATGCTCCTCTCGGTCACGACGCGATGGGTAGGCGGCGGGGTGGTCGCCGAGAAATGGCGTTCGTCTTCCCCCACCCCTCGCCAGCCTCGCCGCATCTTCTCCAAGTTGATTTTCGGACGATGACCCGCGGACCGCTCCCGAAGCACCCCGAGGCGGCCCACGCCACGCTCCCCGCCGAGGGCTGTCGGACCCGCCCGCCGGCATGGCCGATTGGCAAGCCGAGCGCCGACGAGGCGGCCCTGTGGCGCGACCTGTGGCGCCGTCCCGTGGCCGCCATGTGGCACGCGCAGCGCGTCCCGCCGGCCATCATCCAGAGGTACGTCGTCGCCTTCGTCAGGGAGGCGACCGACCCGAAGGCGCACCAGGGCTCGACGCTCGCCCGACTCGAGTCCGAGCTCGCGCTGACACCCGGCGCCATGGCCCGGCTCCACCTGAGGGTCGAGGCGCCGCCGGAGCGGCAGGATGCCGCGGTCGACCCGCGCTTCGCGGCCCTCGACGAGGCGCGTAAGCGCCGGGCGACGGCATGAGGAGCCTCGGCTACGGCATCGCCCGCTGGATGATGCAGAACCTTCCGAGCCCGGCCGATCTCTCCGCCCCGCTCACGCTCACGGCGGCGCAGATCGACGTCCTCGTCGACTTCTACGCTGTCGACGAGCGCCGCCGCTTCGTCTACCGCCGCGCCGCGCTGCAGGAGGCGAAAGGCTGGGGCAAGTCGCCCTTCCTCGCCCTACTCGCGATCGCCGAGCTCGTCGGTCCCGTCGTCGTCGACCACTTCGACCCCGACGGCGAGCCGGTCGGGCGCGCCTGGCAGTCGCCGCTCGTCCAGGTCGCGGCGCTCAGCGAGGACCAGGCCGACGCGAACGTCCACGCCCTGGTCTTCGAGCTGCTCCGGGCGAACGATCGCCGCGCCGCGCGCGAGCTCGGCATCGACGAGGCCCGCGGCAAGCTCGATCTTCGCGGCCGGCCGGGCAGGCTCGAGCCGGTCACCGCCGCCGCCGACTCCCGCGAGGGGCAGCGCGTCACCTTCGCGATCCTCGAGGAATCGCACCTGTGGACGCGCCGCAACGGCGGCCATGCCGTCGCGCGCACGCTGCGGCGCAACGCGGCCAAGGTCGGCGGCCGGACGATCGAGGCGAGCAACGCGCCGGAGCTCGGGCTCGGCTCGGTCGCCGAGGCGACGCTGGCCGACGTCGAGAAGGGTGAGCCCGGCATCCTGCTCCGCGCCACCCGCCCGTCGCGCGCGCCGGAGCCCGAGATGGCCGATGAGGAGCTGCTCGCCCTGCTCGGCGAGGTGTACGGCGGGGCGCCGTGGGTCGACCTCGAGCGGATCGTGGCCGAAACGCGCGACGCGGCGACGCCCTGGGACGAGGCCGTCCGCTACTACTTCAACGCCCCGGCCGGCGGCTCGGAGGTGCTGGTCGACCCGCTGCGATGGGCCGCCCTCCGAACCGATGACGCCGACATCCCGGACGGCTCGCGCGTCGCGCTCGGCTTCGACGGCAGCTACTCCCGGGACGGTTCCGCGCTCGTCGCGTGCACCGAGGAAGGGCAGCTCTCGCTCGAGCTGCTGGTCGAGCGCGAGGTGACCGACCCGCCCGACTGGACCGTGCCGCGGCAGCCCGTCCACGACACCCTCGCGGACCTGTTCCGGCGCTTCGAGGTCGTCGCCCTGTTCGCTGACCCGTGGCACTGGCGGGACGAGCTCGTGACGTGGGCTCGTCAGTACGGCGAGCAGCGGGTCATCGAGTTCCCGACGAACAGCGTCCGGCGGTTCGGCCCTGCCGTCGATCGGTTCCGGGCCGCGGTCGCCGCCGGGCGGGTCCGGCACGACGGAGATGCCGACCTGACGCGGCACGTCCTGAACGCTCGGCTCGTCCGCGGGCGCGGCAGCGCGGTCGACGACGGACACGCCCTCTACACCCTCGAGAAGCCCGGCCGGGGGCGCCTCATCGACGGCGCCGTGGCGAGCGTCCTCGCCTATGAGGCGGCGATGACGATGCCCGCGCCGGAGCCCGAGCGCGTTCCGCTCGTCGCGTGGGCGTGATGGCCACAGTCAAGCGCCGCGAGCGTCCGGAGCCGCCAGCGAAGCCCGCATCGGAGCCCCTCGTCGCCTGGGACGTCGATGAGCCGCGGTTCATCGTCGTCGGCCGGGACGCGAAAGGGCAGCCGATCTACGCGGCCGTCTCAAACCCGGACGCGCGGGACCTGCGATGACGACGCCTGTCGCGCGCCACGAGGCCGCCCACGCGCTGGTCGCCCGCCTGGTCCGCCACGAAGTCGTGCTCGTCGCCCTCGACGACGACAACGGCGGCACCTGCCAGATGGCCGGCGCGCCGCCGGAAACGCGCGACGCGATCGAGCGCGGCGATCCCGTCGCGCTCCGTTGGGCGATGGAGCGACTGTTGGTCGTCCTCGCCGGCGATGCGGCCCTTGACGGCCCCGACCCGGATCTCGCGATGCCGTACGAGCTGGAGTCCCCGGCGCCTGAGTGGGACGACGGGCGCCTGGGGTTCGAGATCGCCTGGGACCTCGCCGGTCCGGACGTCCGCGGCCTCCTGGAGCGTGCCCACGCTCTCGCGGTGGGCATCGTCCGCGCTCACGCGGGCGCCATTGATGCAGTCGCGGCCGCCCTGGACCGTGACCGACAGCTCGACGGAGAAACCGTCGAGAAACTAGTAGAGGAAGGACCTGACATGGACAACATGGACAACGACTATCTCGGGGTCGGAGACTGGATTGACGCTGAGGAGGCGCGCCGGCGGCGGATCTCGGCCAGTGACCCGTGGGCCGGTTTCGAGGCGGTGCTCAACGGCGCCGACGACGACGCGGCGACCGAAGCCGACCCCGAGATCGCGGCGGTGATGCAGCGGCGCTCGCGGTTCGAGCGAGCGGTGCACGAAGAAGGCAGTCCGGGGCCAGAGCGCACCCACGAGCTCTGGGTGGCCGCCGAGCGGTCCGCCCCGCAGCACGTGGCGACCCGCCGCGGCGAACCCTCGGGTGAGGTCCGCATCTCTTCCGAGGCCATCGCCCTGCGACACGACGGAGGACCCCGACAATGAGGCTCACCACCAAGCCCAAGCTCGACGCCCAGGGCCAGCCAATCGACCCGACCGGCGTCTACGTGGCCGTCGACGGCTTCAGCAGCGACTCCTTGCCCGATTATCCGCGGTTCGCGGCGCGACGCGGCACGCGGCTGGTCGGGGCGCACCCTGCGGTACAGGTGCTCCCCCATCTGTGGGCGCGCGACGGCGTCGCGGACGATCAGCTAGCGGAGATCCGCCACCGGATGGTCCGCGAGGCCATCGCGGCGACCCCGGAGTACCCGGACCCGCACCGGACGCGCCTCCTCGGGCCGGTTCCCGATGACCACCGCCTTGTCGCGACCCGGCCGCTCGCGGTCGACGCCGGGAGGGCGACGATCATGGTCAACCCGGGCGATGTCGCCGACGATCGCGACAAGTTGCTGGCGCCGTACCACGCCTCGCACTTCAAGCGGGAGGCCGCGGGCGCGGCCAGTTGACGCGCCGCAGGGCGAAGGGCTGAACCGGACCTCCCCCGCGCCGTCCGGTACTCCCGGCGCGGGGGAGGTTTGCTCACAGATTGCTCACGGACTAGCCGAAACGGGCCGTAACGGGACGGCACCGCCGTACCGATGAAACCGCCGTTTCACGCACGAAACGGACACGGAGCGACACCCCGCGACACTCGCCGGGACGGTACGGGGCTCGTTTACACCGAGGAAGTCACTGGTTCGAGTCCAGTACCGCCCACCATCGCCGGCCACGGGGAGCCGGCCGCCACGCCCACTCGACCCAGGCGTCCCGATCGCGGCTGCTAGACTCGGCGAACTGAACGTCCTCACCGACCACTTCCGGAGGGAAGCATGGACATCCCGGTCCTGATCGCCATCGGGGTCATCGTCCTTCTCGTCTTCATGATCATCGGGATCTACAACGGTCTCGTCCAGCGGCGGTTGCGAGTCGACGAGGCCTTCGCGCAGATCGAAGTCCAGCTCAAGCGCCGACACGATTTGATCCCCAACCTCGTCGAGGCGGTCAGGGGCTACATGGGGTTCGAGCAGAAGGTCCTGACCGAGGTGACGCAGGCACGTGCCAACGCCGTCGCTGCGGGCGCGCAGGGCCCGGCCGAGCAGGCGCAGGCCGAGAACGCGCTGACCGGAACGCTGCGATCCCTCTTCGCCGTCGTCGAGAACTACCCGGAGCTCAAGGCGAACCAGAACGTCCTCGAGCTCCAGGAGCAGCTGACGACGACCGAGAACCAGATCTCGTTCAGCCGCCAGCACTACAACGCGTCCGTGCTCGACTACAACACCGCCATCGCGACGTTCCCGAGCGTGGCGATCGCCGGGCCGTTCGGCTTCACCCGCCGCGAGTTCTTCGACGCCGAGCCGGAGGCCGCGAACGTGCCCCGGGTCGACCTCTCGCTGAGCTGACGCCCGACCCTTTCACGCCGCCCGTCCCCCGCCGCGATCTGCGGTTTGGCACGCGCGGGAGGACCCTGTGGCTCGCTCGACCTTCTACGACCAGATGGCCGCCAACCGGCGGAACGCCTTCCTCCTGGCGCTCGCCGTGGTGGCGCTGCTCGGCGCGCTCGGGTTCGCGGTCGGCTATGCGCTGACGGGCGACCCGGCTGGCGCGATCGGGGCGACCGGGATCGCGCTCGCGGTCGGGCTCGTCATGTCGCTCGGCTCCTACTTCGCCGGCGACCAGCTGGTGCTGGCCGCGTCCAACGCGAAGGAGGTCGACGAGGCGAGCGCCCCGCAACTGATGAACGTGGTTCGCGAGATGGCCATCGCCGCCAACATCCCGATGCCGCGCGTCCACGTGATCGACGACTCGGCGCCGAACGCGTTCGCCACCGGGCGCGACCCGAAGCACGCCTCGATCGCGGTCACGACCGGCCTGCTCGAGAAGCTCGACCGGGAGGAGCTCCAGGGGGTCATCGGTCACGAGCTCGCCCACGTCCGGAACCTGGACATCCGGTTCTCGCTGATCGTCGGCGTGCTCGTCGGGTCGATCGCGCTCCTGTCCGACTTCTTCCTGCGCTTCACGTTCTGGGGCGGCGCCGGCCGGCGCGATCGCGACCGGGACGGCGGCGGCGGTGGGGGCCTGCAGATCATCATGCTGGTGGTCGCGATGGTGCTGGCGATCCTGGCGCCGATCGCCGCCCGCTTCGTCCAGCTGGCGGTCAACCGGCAGCGCGAGTACCTGGCCGACGCATCGTCCGTCGAGATCACCCGGAACCCATTCGGGCTGGAGCGGGCGTTGGCCAAGATCACCTCGGACCGCGAGGTCCTGGAGGTCGCCAACCGCGCGACGCAGCACCTCTACTTCACCAACCCGATCAAGAAGTTCGAGACGCGCGCCTCCGGCCTGTTCTCGACCCACCCGCCGATCGTCGAGCGGATCAACCGGCTGCGCGAGCTGACCGGGGAGCGCCGCCTGGCCGAGACGGACGTGGCCGCGCTCGCCGAGCTGGAGTAGCGCTGGACGCTCGCTGGCTCATCGGCGCGATCCTCGGGCTGGTTGGCCTGTGGATTGCCGCGATCGCCGTGCTCTGGGTCATGCGGCCGCGTGGCGTGCCGCTGCGCGAGGCCGTTGCGGTCGTGCCGGACGTCGCGCGGCTCGTCCGCTCGCTGCTCGCCGATGGGACCGTACCGGCCCGGGTGCGGGTCGCCCTCGTGCTGCTCGTCGTGTGGCTGGCCAGCCCGATCGATCTCATCCCGGAGTTCGTGCCCGTGCTCGGGCCACTCGACGACATCGTGGTGGCGGTGCTCGTGCTGCGCTACGCGCGACGGCGGCTGGGTGGTGCGGAGCTCCGGCGCCGATGGGCGGGGAGCCCGGAGGGGTATGCGCTCCTCGAGTCGGTGCTCGGGCGGGACCGTTGACACGGGGAGGCTCGCGCTCGGCTCCCCGCGCGCCCGTCTCGGCGCGCGGTTCTCTGCGGACGTGCGTTCTTGCCGTCCTGGCCTCGGTAGCGGCCTTGCCGCCCCGCGTAGTGCTGGGAGTGCTAAATCGGGTACATCGGGGGCCACAAGGGCGTGTTGTGGCACGACGACGGCTGCCGGCGTGCGGGCGCGCTGCTCGGCCACCCGCGATGAGGGCATCCCTTCGGCCCTTGTGCCAACCGATGTCGAGGAAATAGCACTCGCAGCAATATCGAGAACGACAAGCCGCGCCGTTGGGTCTGGCCTCGAGCGCGCGACAGGTCCAATACGCTTCGCGTGCTGGCGGACACCCCTTCGAGCGTTAGCGGCAGGATGGGCGGATCCCGCTCTCAGCGTGCGACCTCCTGACCCACCACCGGCGGCTCGGTCGTCTTGAGGCGTCCTCCGACCCCGTGCTATCCTCTGGACCGCCGACGGGCGGCCAAAGCCTGGTTGGCCATCGGGCCGAGATAGCTCAGTTGGTAGAGCACGCGACTGAAAATCGCGGTGTCGCCAGTTCGATTCTGGCTCTCGGCACCACCTCAGCGGTGGTCGCGTCATCGAGCGGAAGTGGCTCAGTTGGTAGAGCATCACCTTGCCAAGGTGAGGGTCGCGGGTTCGAATCCCGTCTTCCGCTCCATTTCCTCGCCCGGGAAGGCGATCGGACAACCCGCCAGAGCGCCGCTGCCCCTTCGTCTAGTGGTAGGACAGCGGACTTTGGATCCGTGAACCGAGGTTCGAATCCTCGAGGGGCAGCCAACCGAACAGGGTCCGCGCGACGCGGTCCATCCGCCGGCTCGGCGCCGGCGTACCACCGATGGCGACGTGGTGAAGTGGCTCAACACGGAGGTCTGCAAAACCTCTATTCACCGGTTCGAATCCGGTCGTCGCCTCCACTTCCCGAGTACGATGTGGGCGAATCAGTCGCTCAGCCTGTCCAATCTCCGGTACCAACCCGGCCGCGGTGGAGCTGCTCGGCGAGGACCCGCGCGGCGCCTTCTATGGCGGTTACCTGTTCCCGGTCGAATACGCGATGCAGCTCGTGCCCGCCCTCCGCGCCGGCCGGCTCGGCAGCTCGTTCCGCTTCCGTGTCGTGCGCGAGGACTTCGAGGCCCGCCCACCGAAATCCCCGCACAATCCGGAGCGACTGCCGGAGCGGACCATCGGCGAGACACACGTGTCCGAGTTCGGCCCGGTCGTTCCCGGCCCACTCGAACACCTCAGCCGGCGCCAGGACGTCATCGCCGGCCGTCGCGACTCCACCGCGGCGCGCGCCACGGAAGAGGAGTTCCTCGCCGTGCTCCGGCGGCGGTGATGGCATTGGATTGGTCGCCCGCCCGACGAGTGGCGCGACTGGCAAACCGCCGTCGCGGCCGGCCAGCCCTACGACCGGGTCCAACGACCGTGCGGCGACTGTCCGGCCGCCTGGCGCGCGGCGATGGCGGCTGACGGCCGCTGCAACGGCGGACCGGGCACCGAGCCCCGTGGCATCCGCAACACCACTGGGGGCGAGGAAGGGCCGGGCCGTTGACTCGACGCGAGGGTATTCGGGTTGACGCAGCAGCTTAGGATGGCGGGGCAGGGCAAAGGAAACGGGACCGTGACCCGCGCGTTGAGCCAGTGCCAGGAGGACGGTCATGCCAGGATTCGCTTCGAAGTCATTCGACTCACCGGACGAAACCAGGACCCCGCCCAAGACCAAGGTTGACCTCGTCAAGATTGGGAGCTCGACGGCAGCCCGTTTCACCTTCCAACCGGGATGGCGCTGGTCCGAAGCAGTGAAGCCCATTGCCAAGACGGACTCGTGCCAGGCCCGCCACGTGGGCGCGATCGTCAGCGGTCAGCTCCACGTCGTGCACAGCGACGGTTCCGAAGGGGACGTCCGGCCGGGCGAGGCCTATGTGATCGAACCGGGCCACGATGCATGGGTGGTCGGCGAGGAGCCCGCCGTCGCCTTCGAGTTCGAGAAAAGCGTCGAGACCTACGCCAAAGGCTGACCCCTCGGCCTCTGGGAACTCCGCCTACAACGTCATTGTGGCCGGGTCCCGGTACGACCTCGACGCCGATGGTTGGCACGTCATGGTCGCGCGGCCGGAGCCCCCAACCGTTGCATCCACGCTGCGGCGTAGGTCCACCTCGCGAGGGCCGGGTCATGCCGCGCCGCGCCCAGGTCCCTGGAAGGGGCGATCCGGGCGGCACGGACCTTCGGCTTGACGCCCCGCCCGTGCCGACCTGCCGGGACCCAGGGCGGCGGCTGGGCGGACCCGCTCCCGCCCGCCTTGGTACGCTGCGGCAGGGCCGAAGTGGCGGAACGGCAGACGCAGCCGACTTAAAATCGGCCGCCCGCGAGGGCGTCAGGGTTCGACTCCCTGCTTCGGCACCAGGGCCGGACGTCCGGCGCCCGGTGCCTGGAGGAGCGCGCCAGCGCGGAGGCGCGAGCGCGGCTAGATGCGAACGGACGCCACCGCCGCCAGCGCCACGCCGAGGATCATGACGATCCGGAGCACGACGGAAGCAGCGGTCGGTCGACCCTCAGTGAAGCTGACGAGCTTCATGGCAGACCTCCGACGGTTTCGGCAACCCGGCTGACTCGGCGGACCGAGTCCCGTGGCTTTGCGTCCCCGGGTCGCCCCGGGTTTGCTCTTGTCGACCGGCGAATCCGGCCGGCGGCTCAATGCCGCGGAACGCAACCGTACCCCTTGGCGGCCCCCAATGGACCTGGCCGATGGTCCGGACCCGGCGGCGGATGGTCCGGCCGGGCTGGCGCCTCTTCGCCATCCGCACGCTGAAGAGACTGGGAGAACGGTGCCGTTCCGTTCAGCCGCCCTGTCCCTCGCCGCCCTGCTGGTGGGCGCCGCCCATCGTCCCGCCGACCCGGCCCTCGGCGATGTTGTCGCGCCCGACCGGTTCGCCCGTGCCGCCGCGATCCACGCCCTCGTTGGTCTCCACCTCGTCGACCGTCGGGCGCTCGCGCTCAGGGACGGGAGCCGGGTCCTCGTCTGATGGGAAGGAAGCCTCCGAGGGATGCCGAGGCGATTCGCTCATCGCCGGACGATGGCCGCACCGCCATCAGGCCAGCGCGGGTCCCCGGGATGGCTTCGTTGCAGGGTCGTGCCAGTCGAGGCACCCGCCCCGCCTCAGGACCGGCGGAGGACGCGGGCGAGCCGGCCCGACTTGCGGGCCGGGGACCTCGCCGTGGCGGCGCCTGACGCTGCCACCGACGCACCGAAGACCGAATCGGCGAGGCGAACGAGCCGCTCCGCAGCCGGTGAGCGCGGGGCGCCGAGGATGAGGGGGACTCCCTCGTTGACCGCCTTCAGGTACAGGAACGGGTCGTACGGCAGCTCGGCGCCGATCCGCGACCCCAGCGCGCTCTCGACGTCGCGCAGCCGCAGGATGTCGCGCGCGAACGCGTTGTTCAGGACGAACGTCGTGCGGTCGACCACAGAGCTCGTCTGGGCGAGGTAGTCGAGCAGGGAGTGGACCGCCTTGAGCGCGGCGATCTCGGGGTAGACCGGCAGGATGAGGCGATCGGCGAGCTCGAAGGCGACCGCGGTGCGGTCGTCGAGGGCGGACCCGGCATCGACGACGACCGTCTCGTACGCCTCGAGGCTCGTCTGGAGCAGCTGCTCGACGTGGCGCGGCTGAACACCGCCGGCGAAGTCGGGCGTGGTGGGGGCGGCGATCACCTGGAGGCCCGTGCTGTGGCGCATGGCATACGTCCGCAGGAGCTCCGGCTCCCGCAGGGCCGCCTCGTCCCGGACCAGGTCGGCCAGAGAGAGCTTGACCTCGAGGTTCAGATGCGTCGCCACCTGGCCGAACTGCAGGTCCATGTCCATCAGGAGGACGCCATCCGGTCTGCCCTGCGCCCTGAGGGCGGCGATGTTCGTCGCGATCGTCGTCGTGCCGACCCCGCCCTTGGGACTGAAGACGACGATCAACCGCCGCGCGCGCGCAGCTGGTGCCGCCTCCCGCGCAGCCGCCTCCGGGGACTGCCCGCGCGACCGCTGGAAGCGGAGCAGGAGCGCCTCGACGCGCGCCTCGAGCTCCCGCGCCTCGAACGGCTTCGTGATCACGTCGTCCGCGCCGGCCTCGAGGTGGGCGATCCGCTCGTCCACCTCGGCCGTCTGGGCGACGCACAGGACCGGGATGGCGCGCACGGACGGCATGGTCCGGATCTCGCGACAGACGTCCGGCGCTGTCCGGTCCCCGGCGACGATGTCGACGATGACGAGCTGGTGATCGCGACGCGGGGAAGGGCGTCGCCCGGATCGACGACGGCCGTGACGGTGTGGCCGGCAGCCTTCAGGCTGCCGGCGATCGCCTGACCGGAAGTCGGGTCCGCGCTGAGGAGCAGGATGGAGCTGGCCGGCGCGTCGCCTCCGTGAGCTGGAACGGATGCGGGAGGCACCCGGCGTGAGGATACATCGGGGCAACCAGCCTCCAGCACCCGCCGGCATCCGCCCCGTACGAGGGTGACCGTGGCTCCATGCTAGACTCCCGGTGTTTCCTTTCGGCTCCGCCCCGGCCACCGGCCGCCCAGCGGGGCATCCCCACAGGAAGGAGTTGTGGCGCATGCGCCGCTACGAACTCATGCTCATTCTCCGTCCGGACATCCCGGACGACCGGAGCCAGGCGCTCATCGACCGGACCACGCGCCAGCTGGTCGCCTCGGGCGGTCAGATCGTCAAGGTCGCGCCCTGGGGCCGCCGGCGGCTCGCCTATCCGATCGATCGCCACCGGGACGGCTCGTACCACATCGTCGTCTTCGAGGGGCCGCCGGGCGCGGTCACCGAGCTCGAGCGGGCGCTCCAGATCACCGAGGAGGTCCTCCGTCACCTCGTCACGCGGATCGAGCGTCCGGTGCGGGCCGCGCGTCCCGACGACACAGCGGACGACGGGGCAGGGGAGCCCGTCCTCCCGCCGGTCGACGAGGTCGAGGAGGACCAGGTCGAGCGGATCGACGAGTCCGAGAGCGAGGCGGCCCCGGCCGCCATCGATTGAGGAGGCACGACTGCCATGGCGCTGTGCAAGCTCATGATCATCGGCAATCTCGGTCGCGATCCCGAGATGCGCTACACACCCAGCGGACGCCCGGTGACGCAGTTCAGCGTTGCGGTCAACCAGAGCACCAAGAACCAGCAGACCGGGGAATGGACGGACGAGACGGACTGGTTCCGGGTCAGCGTCTTCGGCGACCGGGCTGAGCGCGCCGCGGAACAGCTCCGCAAGGGCAACCGCGTCTTCGTCGAGGGTCGGTTCAAGTCCCGGGAGTTCGAGGGCAATGACGGCCAGAAGCGCACCTCGCTGGACGTCATCGCGGACAACGTGATCAACCTCGAACGGCGCAACCGCGAGGAAGGCGAGGGGACGTTCGGCGCTCCGGGCGGCGAGCGGGCTCCGGCCGGCGAGCGGGCCCCCGCCGGGGAGCGGGCCCCCGCCGGGGAGCGGGCCCCCGCCGGCGACCGGGCTCCCGCCGGCGATCGCAGCCCTGCGCCATCGGGCGGCCGGGGTCGCGACGACACGGAGCTCGACGACCTGCCCTTCTGACCGACGATCGGCCGGAGCCCGTCGCCGCGCCCGACCACCTCGACACCGCACGCGGCGAACGCCGCTCTGCCGAAAGGATCCTTGCCAATGCCTCCGCCCCGATCGAAGAAACGAGACGACTACTACCGGGATCGCCGTCGCCGCAAGGTGTGCGCCTTCTGCGCGGACAAGACGGCCCAGATCGACTACAAGGAGGTCAACCGCCTCCGGCGCTACCTGTCCGAGCGCGCGAAGATCGAGCCGCGCCGCAAGACCGGCACCTGTGCCGGGCACCAGCGTGAGCTCGCTGTGGCCCTCAAACGTGCCCGGCACGTCGCGCTGCTGCCCTACGCGCCGCAGCACCTCCGTCCCTGATCGGAGCGGTGATCGACCGCCAGCCCCGACGGGCACGCGCCTGAGGTGGCGATCGGCCTCCTGATGCTGGCCGGTGGCAGCGCGGCCGGCATGTTCGGATCGCTGCTGGGTCTCGGCGGCGGCATCCTGATCGTCCCGCTCCTGACGCTCGGCTTCGGACTGGAGCTCCGCCAGGCGGTCGGCGTCTCGCTCGTCTCGGTGATCGTCACCAGCGGCGCCTCGGCCGGCGTCTACCTGCAGCGCAACGTCGCCAACCTTCGGCTTGGCATGACCCTCGAGCTGTTCACCGCGATCGGCGCCCTGTTCGGCGGCCTGATCGCGTTCCTGCTGTCCGAGCAGGCCCTGGCTGCGCTGTTCGCGGCGCTCCTCCTCTATGTGGCGGTGTCGCTGCTGCGGACGGGCACGGCCGAGGCCGCTCAGCGGCAGGCGGAGGCCGGTCGCGCGGATCCTGGCGCGTCGCCGCGGTTCGGGCTGGACCTGTCAGGCCCGGGGTACCGGGTCACGAACCTGGGGCGCGGCGCGGCCGGCAGTCTCGGGGCCGGCGTCGTCTCGGCCCTGCTGGGCATCGGAGGCGGGCTGGTCAAGGTGCCGGTCATGCACCTCCTGATGGGCGTTCCCCTGCGGGTGGCGACGGCGACGAGCAATCTCATGATCGGCGTCACGGCGTCCGCGAGCGCGGTCATCTACCTGTTCCGCGGCGAGATCGACCCGTACGTCGCGGGCCCGACGGCGATCGGCGTCTTCCTGGGCGCATCGGCAGGGTCGCGGGTGGCCCACCGGATCGACCTGCGGATCCTGCGAATCCTGTTCGTGGCCGTGCTGCTGTACACGGCGGTCCAGATGCTCCGGCGGGCGGTGAGCGGGTGACCACCAGCGACCGCCCGGACGCGGCCGCGGGCGATCGGCCGGCAGACTCCCCGAGCACCCCTGGAGTGGAGACGGCGCCGGCCGCTCGCCACGGCGCAACGGGCCTCGAGCAGACGATTGCGCGGCTCCTGACGATCGGGACGTACGCCGCGGTGGCGCTCCTCGCGATCGGCTCGGGGCTCCTGCTCGCGGCCGGCGGATCGCCGCTCGACGGCGGCCCGCGCCTCGACATCGGGCGCGTCGGCGCTGATCTCGGCGAGCTGCGGTTCGACGGCTTCCTGTGGCTGGGCCTGCTCATCGTCATCGCCACGCCGGCCGCCCGGGTGGGCGTGTCATTCGTCGGCTACCTGCGCGCCGGCGAGCGGTCCATGGCCCTGGTCGCCGCCCTGATCCTGGGCATCATCTCGTTGAGCGTCGCGCTCGCGATCGGCACGGAGGGCTGAGTGGACATCGTCGTTCTCGTCGCTGCGTTCGTCGTGATCCTGCTCGGCGCCGAGCTGTTCACGAACAGCATCGAATGGTTCGGGCGGAAGCTGCAGCTCGCCGAGGGAGCGGTGGGCTCCGTGCTCGCGGCGGTCGGCACGGCGCTGCCGGAGACGATGATCCCGATCATCGCGATCCTGTTCGCGACCGGCGGCGCCGAGGCGAGCTCTCATGCGATCGGCGTCGGCGCCATCCTGGGCGCGCCGTTCATGCTCTCGACGCTGGCGATGTTCGTGACCGGCATCGCGGTGCTCATCGTCGCCCGGCGCCGACCGGCCGGCGACGTCATGCCGGTCGACACCGGCGTTCTCGCCCACGACATGCGCTACTTCGCGATCGCCTACGGGCTGGCCATCGGCGCGGCGTTCCTGCCGCTCGAGCCGGTCTGGCTGAAGTGGATCGTGGCGCTGGTCCTGATAGGCATCTACGCCTGGTACGTGAAGGGCCACTTCGAGGCGGACCCGACCGTCGACGCGGAGGACCTCGCGCCGCTGCGGTTCCGACGCCTCGATCCGGCCGCCCATCGCGACGATCCGGCCACGCCGCGCCTGCGCGTCGTGAACCTCCAGGTGCTGGCGGCCCTCGGGCTGATCGTGGTCGGGGCCGTCTTCTTCGTCGATGCCGTGGAGCACCTGGCGACGACGTTCGGGGTCGACGAGGCGCTCCTCGCGCTGGTGATCGCCCCGATCGCGACCGAGCTGCCTGAGAAGTTCAACTCGATCATCTGGGTCCGCCAGGGCAAGGACACGCTTGCCATGGGCAACATCACGGGCGCGATGGTCTTCCAGTCCACGATCCCGACCGTGGTCGCCCTGGTGTTCGCATCGGACGCCTGGTCGATCGGAGCGGGCTCGTATGTCGTCTTCGCCTCGGCCGGGATCGCGTTCCTCTCCTCGGCCGCGATCTTCATCCCGATGGCCCGAAGCGGGAAGCTGCGGGGCAGCCGCCTCCTGGTCGGGGGGCTGTTCTACGCCGCCTATCTCGGGCTCGTGGTGGCGGCCGTGACCGGCGCCTTGGGCGTCACGATCTAGCGGGCAGGCCAGGCGCACGCACGTTTGCGGCCCGGCGTCGGCGTGAGTCCCGGCCGGCCCCGCGAGGGGCCGCTGCTATACTCGCCGGACCCTTTCGCGGGATCTCGACGCGACCCTCGCGCTGGTCGCCGGAGCAGCCAGGAGCGCCTTGCATGCTGACGAAAAAGCCCGCCGGGACGCCGGCGCCGACGCCGCGGGTGGCCGCGTCCGCGCCAGCCCTGGACGACCTGATCTGTTACTTCGAGGGCCAGTTCGTCCCGCTCCGCGACGCGACGGTCAGCGTGATGACGCACGCGTTCATGTACGGGACGGCCACCTTCGAGGGGATCAGGGCCTACTGGAACGCGGACGACCAGACGCTCTACGGGCTGAAGATCCGCGAGCATGTCGAGCGGATCCGCCAGTCGTGCCGGATCCTGCTCATGGAGGATGTCCCCTCGGTCGACGCGCTGACCGGCCTGATCGTCGAGACGGTGCGCCGGAACGGGTTTCGCGAGGACGTCTACATCCGGCCATCGTTCTACAAGTCGACCCGCGCGATCGGGGTCCGGCTGCACAACCTGGACCACCAGCTGTACATCGTCTCGCTGCCGTTCGGGAACTACATCGACACCGCGGGCGGCGTCCGGATGATGACCTCCTCCTGGCGGCGGAACCCGGACGAGGCACTCCCGGCACGCGGCAAGATCGTCGGCGGCTACGTCAACATGGCCTTCCAGAAGTCGGAGGCGGAGCTCAACGGCTTCGACGAGGCCGTCGTCCTCACCGCAGACGGGCACGTCAACGAGGCCTCGGCGGCCAACCTGTTCGTGGTCCGGGATGGGGTCGCGCTGACGCCGCCCGTCAGCGACGACATCCTCGAGGGCGTGACGCGCAAGGCGATGGTCGAGCTCCTGCGGAACGAGGGGATCCCGGTCGAGGTCCGCTCGATCGACCGCTCCGAGCTGTACGTCGCGGACGAGATGTTCCTGTGCGGCACGGGCGTCCAGGTGGCGCCGGTCGTCGAGGTCGACCACCGGCCGGTGGGCTCCGGCAAGGTCGGCCCGATCGGCCGGCTGGTCCGCGATCGCTACTTCGACGCCGTGCGCGGCCGCCTGCCCGAGTACCGGCACTGGCTGACCCCGATCACCGAGGGTGCCTGAGCCGGACGGCCGCGGCGCGGCCGCGCCGGTGGCCGGCGTCGGCCCGGTGGCGGCCGCCGGCAGTCTCGCCCCGAGCTCGATCGCGCGCGCCCGGCCGGATTCGTCGACCGCCCGCCCGTACCGCGTCGACGACCGTGGCTCGGATCGCGCCCAGCGGCTGCAGCGCCTGCTGGAGATCGTCCCGGGACTCCTGACCTGGACGCTCATCCTGTCGCCGCTGATCCTCTCGGTCACCTATCCGCAGGTCGTCGCCTGGTTCGTCCTGAGCTTCGACTTCTACTGGTTCTACAAGGCCCTGATGCTGACCGGCAGCGTGCTCGTTGCGTTCCTCCGGATCCGCGGCGTCATGGGCGTCGACTGGCGGACGAGGACGTTCGCGCTGGCCGATCTCCGCCGGCGGCGGGAGGAGCTCGACCGCCTCATCCCGTCGGTCGAGACGCGGATCGCCCGGCTGCGCGCGGCGGGGGATCGCCTGCCCGCCGCCGGCGGGCGCCGGGCGCTCGGGCGGCTGCGGGAGGAGCGCCGCACGATCGAGCGCCTGCTAGCCCGACGCGGCGAACCCTTCCCCGACCCGAACCGACTGTGGCACGTGGCGCTCGTGCCGACCTACACCGAGCCGTTCGAGAAGCTGCACGAGACGGTCCGCGCGCTGGCCGAGGCGGACTGGCCGCGCGACCGGAAGATGGTCGCCATCATCACCCGCGAGACGGACCTCGGCGGCCGCGAGAACGTGGCCCGGCTGCGCGAGCTGTTCGGTGACCGGTTCCTGCATTTCTTCCACATCCTGGACCCGCTCGAGCCCGGGATCGTCGTCGGCAAGTCGTCGGCGATGGCGTACGGTGGGCGCTGGCTCTACCGGAAGCTCGTCGACCTCGGGTTCGAGCCCAGCGAGGTGGTCGTCACCGACCTCGACTCCGACTACCGGGTCCATCCGCAGTACTTCGGCTACCTGTCCTGGACGTTCCTGACCGACCCGGACCGGTTCCGGCGGCTCTTCCAGCCCGTCCCGATGTTCCACAACAACCTGTGGGAGGTGCCGATCCCGGTGCGGCTCGTGGCGATCGGTGCGACTCACGTCCAGATGTGGCGCTCGCTCACGCCGGAGAAGCTCGTCTCCTTCTCGTCGTACTCCGTGTCGCTCCAGACGGTCCACGAGGTCGACTACTGGGCGACCGACGCGATCCCCGAGGACTCCCGGTTCTACTGGAAGTCGTTCTTCCGCTACTCGGGCGAGTTCCAGGCCATCCCGCTGTTCATCCCGGTGTACGGCGACGCGGTCCGGGCCAGGTCGTACCCCCGCACGCTCGTCCAGCAGTACACCCAGATCCGGCGCTGGGCGTGGGGCATCACGGACATCCCGTACTACATCAGGAACGCGTTCGCCCACTCGGAGATCTCGCGCTGGAAGCGGTTTCGCCGGCTCGTCGACCTGTGGCTCGACCACATCAACTGGGCGATCGCGCCGTTCGTGATCATCTTTGGCTCGAACATCCCGCTGCTCCTCAACCCGTTGTTTGCGGAGACGACGCTCGGCCAGAACCTGCCGCTCTACGCCGCGTGGCTGCTGACCGGCGCGTTCTGCTGCCTGCTCCTGCTCATCTACGTCGAGGAGCGGATCGCTCCGCCGCGTCCGGCGACCTGGGGGATCGTGCCGCGAGTCCTGTCGTACCTGCAGTGGGTGGCGCTGCCGCTTGTTGGGCTCCTCTTCTCGAACCTGCCGGCGCTCGACGCGCAGACCCGACTGATGACTGGCCGCTATCTCGAGTACCGGGTGACCGAGAAGACCTGAGCCCGAACGGTTCGTTCCGGGCGACCCGGCTCGGCGGGGCGCGCGAGGCCGGCTCGGCTCGGCGGGGCGCGCGAGGCCGGCTCGGCTCGGCGCGCGAGGCCGGCTCGGCTCGGCTCGGCGGGGATGGGGCCAGCCCGGTGGGCTGGCCCACGAGTCGAACGACATTTCAAGCTGGTTGAACAGAATCGGCCCGCGATGGGGTCTGTCGGGACGGTTTCCGGGGTCTTGGACACGTGACGGCGGGTGTGGCTGCGGACGACACGCTCAGCGCCGGCCGCACGACGCAACCCCGGTCGCTCAAACGCGCGATCTGTGCCCTGCTGGCCCTCGTCGACGGCGAATCTGTTCGATGGCATTGGAAAGCTGTCGGTCAGCCGGGCCTCGGCAGCCGGGCCTCGGCCGCCGGCCGACCTCTGGTCACCGTGGCGCATCCCCTGGCGGCGCGGGACGTCAGCTTTTCCGATCAGGTGCCACCTGGAGTGGCCCAAGGCGCCGTATGCGACCTGGGTCGTGCCGAACCTCGTTCCTCACGAGCGTGATCGGCCGCTCGCAACCGGCCGGAATGGCCCGAAGTCGCCGCTAGTGCCACAGACCGTGGCAGACGATCGGAAACCTTCGTTCCAGTCCGCGGTCCGGTTTTGGCCAGACGTCGCGGTCGAAGGCGCGGCGGCCGACGACCGACCCCCGCCTGCCCCCCGCCAAGGGCACCCCTCGCGGCGGTTGCAGAATGCCCGGTGGTCGCAGGATGCCCGGTGGTCGCAGGATGCCCGGGTGGTCCAGCGCCCCCGCCACGCGACGCCGGCGGCATCCTGACCAACTGCCACCCGGTGCCGCTTGGGACGAGCCGCGGGCCTCCAAACCTGCTCCAGAAAATCGACCGATCACCGATCTGTCCGGTCAAGGTTGGTCGACCACGCTCGCCGGCGCCGCCCGTGCGGCTGAGCCCGCCCGAGCCCGCCCGAGCCTCGTCCTTGAGCGCACCGCCTGACCGTTTGGCATGAAGACCGCGTGCCAACAGCCGGCCGGCCTCGACTGCATCGATCCGCCTGCGCTCCCCACGGCACGCCGCCCGGCCGGCCCCTCGCTGCGCGTGGCGGCCACCGAGCGCGGCCACCGAGCGCGGCCACCGAGCGCGGCCACCGAGCGCGGCCACCGAGCGCGGCCGCGCCGCCCACGCGCCGGGTCGCTGCCTATGGCGCCGGCGGCGGCGTCAGGTCCGGCGTCGAGCCAGCCGTCGTGATCACGATGTCCACGCGCGCGGCAGGATCGTCCGTGAGCTCGGCCTCGCCCCCGAGGATCTCCTCGAGCACCTCGATCGTTGTCCCGAGCCGGTCCTCGGCACCGTTGTACACGACGATCCGGGTGACCCCGAGGTCCGGGTCCTCCGGCCGCTGGTTCGGCGACGAGGCGGCCATCCCGACGTACTCGAGGTAGGCGGCCAGGCGCGATGCGGCGCCCTCGTCGCCTGAGCCGTTGAGAACCCACACCCGGGCCCCCTCCTCGGCCAGGGCCTCCCGGCGAGCGGCGAACTCCGGATCCACGACGAACGCGTCGCGGACGGCGGCGCGGATGCGCTCGACGTCGGGGTAGAGGTAGTAGATCGGCTCGGTCACCTCCGTGCCGTACACCGGCGCCGAGAAGACGTACGAGCGGATGGTCGACAGGTCGACATCCTCCGCCAACCCGAGCAGGTCGTCGAGCAGGTCGCGCGGCACGTCCGTGCGGACCGCCTGGGAGAGTGCGACGGCCAGCTCGTTGATCCGGGGCAGGATCGTCGCCGCATCGATCTGGCGGGCGAGCGAGAGAAGCACCCGCTGCTGGCGCTGGCCCCGCTCGAAGTCGTTCGAGGCGTTGCGGGAGCGGGCGTAGACGAGCGCCTGTGCGCCCGTCATGTGCTGGACGCCGGCGGGGATGTAGATCCGCCGCAGCCGGCCACGATCGGCCGGGAACCGGTCGTCGACGAGCGGTGACTGCACGTTGACCGTGACCCCGCCGAGCGCGTCGATGACCTTGACGAAGCCGTCGAAGTTGACCTCGACGAAGTAGTGCACGTCGAGCCCGTAGAGCTCGCCGAGCACGGCCTTGAGGGCGTTGTACCCGCGCGTCCGCTCCGTGCCCGGGAACAGGTCCGGTCGTTCCTCGACCGTCGCGTACAGGCTGTTGATCTTGCGGCTGAAGGAGCTGCCCAGCACGAGGCGCGCCGGCCCCGGAGGGATCGGGACGTTGGCCGTGTCCCGGGGCAGGCTGAACAGCGCGACCTGGCGGGTCACGGGATCGATCGAGACGACGATCAGCGTGTCCGTGTTGTGCGCCTCGGCCTGCTCGTCGGCGCCGATCAGCAGGATGTTGAGCCGGTCCGTGCCGTTCCACGGGGGGGCCGTGACGTTGGGCACGGCGGAGCCCACCGGCGGCAGGCTGAGGCTCGGCTCGGCGCTCTCGATGGGGACCGCCGACTCCTCGGCCGATGGCGCCGCGGACGGATCGACCGACGAGCCGGGCGACGGCGTGGTGGCCGGGCAGTCGCGCTCGAGGAAGATGCATTCCGCGGTGTCCATCGCGAGCAGGTCGTATCGCCCGACCGCCACGTGCGCGCCGCTGAGCACCAGGATGACGGCCAGCAGCCCGGCGATCGAGAGCGGCTGCCGGGGCACCCGCGGCCGATCGACCCGGCCGCCGCTGGCGGTCCACGCGTTGACGAACCCGGCAACCCGGTAGGCGTCGACCACGGCGACCATCCGGTAGGCGAGGGCCAGGAGGTTGAGCACGAAGACGGAGGTCAGGAGCCACGGCTGGACCGCCAGCGCGAGCAGCTCGGCCTGCGGAATCCGGAGCAGGACGCCCGCGATGAGCGCGAGCAGGAGCAGCGGCAGCGCGGCGAACGCGAGCCCCCGTTGCGCGGCCCCCGCGTACAGGTGGCCCAGTCCGGGGAACACGAGTGACAGGAAGGCGGCGGCGAACGGCGACCGTGCCCGCGGCCGGGCGTTCTGGGCGGGGAGCATCGCGGGGTAGGATACTCGGACCCATCGTCGGCCGGCACCCGGAGCCCAGGTCGCGCCGCGGTTGTCCGCCCCACCCATCCATGCCCGCCGGACTCGGCGGCCCAGCGCGAGGCTCGATGTTCCAGCCCGTCGATCCGAAGCCGGATCTCGTCGCCCAGGAGCACGAGATCCTGGCCCGCTGGGCGGAGAGCCGGGCGTTCGAGCGGCTGCGTGCCCAGAACGTCGGCGGCCCGCGCTGGAGCTTCCTGGACGGCCCGATCACCGCCAACAACCCGATGGCCGTGCACCACGCCTGGGGTCGGACGTACAAGGACCTGTTCCAGCGCTACCACGCGATGCTCGGCCACGACCAGCGCTACCAGAACGGCTTCGACTGCCAGGGGCTGTGGGTCGAGGTCAACGTCGAGCGCGACCTCGGGTTCACGAGCAAGCGCGACATCGAGGCCCACGGGATCGCCGAGTTCGTGTCGCTCTGCAAGCAGCGCGTGCTCACCTTCGCCGCCCGGCAGACGGAGCAGTCGATCCGGCTCGGCATGTGGATGGACTGGAACGACCCCGACGAGCTGCGCCGCCTGCGCGACCTCCTCGCCGAGGACCCGTCCGCGGTGACCACGATCCAGGGGCCGGACGGCCCGGTCACCGACACCGTCGAGATGCTGGTCGGCCGGCTCGGGATGCCGGACACGGGCGGCAGCTATTTCACCTTCAGCAACGAGAACAACGACCTCATCTGGGGCTTCCTCGCCGAGTGCCACCGGCGCGGCTGGATCTACAAGGGCCACGACTCGATGCCATGGTGCCCGCGCTGCGGGACCGGGCTCTCGCAGATGGAGATGAACGAGGGCTACCGGGACCGCGAGGACCCCGGCCTGACGGTTCGCCTGCCGCTCGTCGACCGGCCGGGCGAGGCGCTGCTCGTCTGGACGACCACGCCCTGGACGCTGGCCGCGAACGTCGCGGCGGCCGTCCACCCGGGGCAGCGCTACGTCAGGGTGCGGCAGGGGAACGAGGCGTTCTGGGTCGGGAAGGGGGCCATCGGGCAGGCGGTCGTCGGCGAGTTCCGGGTCGAGGAGGAGCAGCCCGGCTCAGCCCTGGTCGGATGGCGCTACAACGGTCCGTTCGACCACCTGCCCGCGGTCCGCGACGCCTTCGCCGCCGCCGGTTACGAGCACCGCGTCGTGCCCTGGGACGAGGTGGGCGAGGACGAGGGCACCGGCATCGTGCACATCGCTCCCGGCGCCGGCGCGGAGGACTTCCAGCTGGGAAAGGCGCTCGGGCTGCCGGCCATCGGGCCGATCGACGAGAGCGGGCGCTACCTCGACGGGTTCGGCTGGCTCAGCGGCCTCGAGGCGCCCAGCGTCGCCCAGGCGATCGTCGACGACGTCGAGCGGCGCGGCCTCTTCTACCACCTCGAGCCGTACTCGCACCGCTACCCGCACTGCTGGCGCTGCCAGACGCCGCTGCTCTTCCGGCTCGTGGACGAGTGGTACATCTCGATGGGCCCGGTCTACGACCAGCCGCGGGACACGCTCACGAAGGAGCAGGTCGACGCGAGCCTGCGCTACCAGATCATGGAGGTCGTCGACCGCATCCGGTGGATCCCGTCGTTCGGCTACGAGCGCGAGCTCGACTGGCTGCTGAACATGCACGACTGGATGATCAGCAAGAAGCGCTACTGGGGGCTGGCGCTGCCGATCTACGACTGCACCGCGTGCGGCACGTTCGACGTCGTCGGCGGCCGGGCGGAGCTGGAGCAGCGCGCCGTCGAGGGCTGGGGGCGGTTCGAGGGGCACACGCCGCACCGCCCGTTCGTGGACGAGGTCAAGATCGCCTGTCCCGGCTGTGGAGCGCCGGCGGCACGGATCCCGGACGTGGGGAGCCCGTGGCTGGACGCCGGGATCGTCCCATTCTCGACGCTCCACTACCGCGAGGACCCCGAGTACTGGCAGCGCTGGTTTCCGGCTGACTTCATCACCGAGTGCTTTCCCGGCCAGTTCCGGAACTGGTTCTACGCGATGCTGGCCATGTCGACCGTGTTGCGGCGAGAGGAGCCGTTCAAGGCGATCCTCGGCTACGCGACGCTCCTCGGCGAGGACGGCCGCCCGATGCACAAGAGCTGGGGCAACGCGATCGAGTTCGACGAGGCCGCCGATCGCATGGGCGTGGACGTCATGCGCTGGCTGTACATGGCGGCCCGGCCGGAGGACAACATCCTGTTCGGCTGGCACGCGGCGGACGAGGCGCGCCGCCGCCTGTTGCTGTTGTGGAACGTCTACAGCTTCTTCGTGACCTACGCGCGGCTGGCCGGCTGGACACCCGCCGATCGCGGCGCGCCGTCCGTGGAGGGGCGTCACCCGCTCGATCGGTGGGTCCTGTCCCGGGCAGCCGGCACGGCGGCCGCCGTGGGTGACCGACTGGCCGACTACGACGCGCTCGGCGCGAGCCGGCTGCTCGACGCCTTCGTCGAGGACCTCTCGACCTGGTACCTGCGACTCTCGCGCCGCCGCTTCTCGCGCAACGACGACACCGCCGGCCGGGCGGGGGCGTTCGCCACCCTGCACGCGACGCTCGTCGCGCTGGCCCGGACGCTCGCGCCGATCCTGCCGTTCATCTCGGAGTCGATCTATCGCAACCTCGTGACCTCGGTCGACCCGGACGCTCCCGACTCGGTCCACCTGAACCGCTGGCCGGCGGACGATCTGGCGTCCTTCAGGGACGAGCGCCTCGAGGTCGGGATGGCGACCGCGCGCCGTGCCGTCGAGCTTGCCCGGATGCTCCGCGGCGGCGCCGGCATCCGAAACCGCCAGCCGCTCCGGATGATGTGGCTCGCGCTGCCGGGCGGGGACCTCCCCGAGCGCGACGCGCTCCTCGCGCTGATCCGCGACGAGGTCAACGTCCGGGAGGTCGAGCTGATCGGCGACGAGTCGGAGCTGGTCGAGCGACGCGTCAAGCCGCTCCTGCCGAGGATCGGCAGGCGGCTCGGGCCGGCCATCCCGGCCGTCATGGCAGCCGCCCGCGAGGGCGCGTTCGAGCTGCACCCCGACGGCTCGGTGACGCTGGCCGGACAGACGCTGGCGCCGGACGAGGTCGAGATCCTGGCCTCGCCACGTCCGGGGACGGCCGTCGCGCACGACGACGGGCTCGTCGTCGTGATCGACACGGAGCTGACCCCGGATCTGCGCGCCGAGGGGGACGCGCGCGAGCTGACACGCGCCATCCAGGACCTGCGCAAGGACGCCGGCCTCGAGCTCGACGAGCGGATCGACGTGGCGCTCGGCGGCGACGACACGACGGCCGCGGCGCTCGCGCCGTGGCTTCCGGACGTGCTGGCGGACGTGCAGGCGGAGGCGGTCATCCCGTGGCAGACCGGACCGGCCGAGATGCCCGGCGACGGTCGGGCTGCCACGTCCACCGCGGTCGTGCTGTCGAGCGGCACCGTCAGGGTCGCGTTGCTGCGCCGGCCCCGAAACGGGTAGGCTGGATGCCCGACAGCCCGGACGGTGGAGGGGACGCGCTGCAGGACACGGCAACGGCGAATGCGACCAGCGGCGCGGCCGGGGTTCGGCGTCCCCGATCCGGGCCGCGGTGGGTGGTCTTCCTCGGTCTGGCCGGGACCGTGCTGGCCCTCGACCAGCTGACCAAGGCGTGGATCCTCGCCAATGTCGACCCGGCCCGGCCGGTGGCGGTGGTCGGCGATCTCGTCCGCCTCGTCCTGTCGCGCAACACCGGTGCGCTGTTCGGCCTCTTCCGGGACAACGCCACGCTGTTCGGGCTCGTATCGATCGTGGTCATCGGCGCGATCGCCTGGTACCACGCCCGGGCCCCGAGAAGCGCCCTCCTGTCGACGACCCTTGGCCTGCTCCTGGGCGGTGCGATCGGCAACCTGATCGACCGCATCCGGCTCGGCTTCGTGGTCGACTTCGTGGATGCCGGGATCGGCGACCTGCGCTGGTACACCTTCAACGTCGCCGACGCCGCGATCAGCGCCGCGCTCCTGCTCCTGGTGCTCCTCGCGCTGCGTCCGTCGCTCGCCGGCGAGGCAGAGCCGGTTGGCCGCACGCCGGACCCGGGTCGCCGGGAGCCCCATCCGGGTGGCTGACGGGTCGCACAGGGGCCCCGGCCTGCGGACGATCGTCGTGCCCGTCGGTGCCGCCGTCCAGCGCGTGGATCGCTTCGCGGCGGACGCCACCGGGCTGTCCCGCAGCTACGTCCAGCGACTGATCACCGAGGGTCGCCTGGTCCGCGACGGAAGCGCCCTGCGCGCCCGGGATACGGTCGGGCCCGGTGACCGGCTCGCTCTCGACGTTCCGCCGCCGGTGCCCCTCGATCTCGAGCCGGACCCCGGGATCGAGCTCCACGTCGTGTACGAGGATGCCGACCTGCTGATCCTCGACAAGCCGGCGGGCCTGGTCGTCCACCCGGCACCCGGGCACTCTTCGGGAACGCTCGTGCATGCCCTGCTCGCGCACGCGGACGAGCTGGGGGGGATCGCCGGCGTGCGCCGGCCCGGGATCGTGCATCGCCTCGACCGCGACACGAGCGGGCTCCTGATGGTCGCCAAGCACGACGCCGGGCAGGCGTCCCTGATGGCTCAGCTCAAGGCCCGGCGGGTCAAGAAGACCTACCTCGCCCTGGTCCACGGCAGTGTCGCCGCGGCACTCGGGCGGATCGAGGCGCCGATCGGCCGCGACGCGCGGCACCGCACCCGGATGGCCGTCGTGCCGGACGGCCGTCCGGCGGTCACCGGCTACCGGGTGCGGGAGCGGTTCGGCGGCTGGACGCTCCTCGAGCTCGACCTCGTGACCGGCCGGACGCACCAGATCCGGGTCCATCTCGACGCAATCGGCCATCCCGTCGCCGGCGACCGGGTCTACGGGACCGGGACGTCGAGGCGCGGTCCGGACGCTCTCGAGCGCCTGTTCCTCCATGCCTGGCGGCTGGAGCTCGCCTCGCCGTCCGGCGGGCACCTCATCCGCGCCGAGGCGCCGCTGCCCGACGAGCTCGAGGCGGTTCTCCAGCGCCTCCGGGCAACCGATGCCGAGACCAGCGGTCGCGGGCACGCCGCGGCGGAGATGCGGGGGGCGTGACCGGCGTGGACGATCCGACGTCGCTGACCGGCGACGGACTGACCACCGACCCGGTTCGCGAAGCGCCCGGTGGTGCCGAGGGCGCGCCGGGCACGATGCTGGTCATCATCTCCGGGCCGTCCGGGGTGGGCAAGGACACCATCATCGAGGCGCTCCGCCGGCTGCCGACGGCGCGGGACTACCACTACGTCGTCACGTGCACCACCCGGGCACGGCGCCCCGGCGAGACCGACGGCGTCAGCTACCAGTTCCTCGACCGCGACGCGTTCCTGCGGCTGCGCCGGGCCGGGGAGTTCCTCGAAGCGAACCAGGTCCACGGCCAGTGGTACGGCACGCCGCGCGGACAGGTCCGCGACGCGCTCGCGGCCGGCCGCGACGTGATTCTCAAGATCGACGTCCAGGGCGCCCAGGTGGTCAAGGAGACGGTCCCGGACGCCCTCCTCATCTTCCTCGTGCCACCCTCGCTCGAGGACCTGTTCAACCGACTCCGGGCCCGGGCGACGGAGTCGGCCGACGAGCTCGAGCTCCGCCAGCGGAACGCGGCGATCGAGCTCGCCCGCCAGGACGACTACGACTACGTGGTGACCAACGAGACGGGCCAGGTCGAGCGCACCGCGAGCCGCATCGACGCGATCATCGCCGAGGAGCGCCAGCGTCACCCGGACCGCCGGGTGCGGGTCTAGGCCGGAGCGGCACGCCGACGCCGGCTCGCCGCCGCGGGACACGCCCGTGGCCGCGAGCCCGCCCCGCGCGGCTGCGACAATCGCCGGCGTGATCGAGGAGCCGACCCTGCCGCTTGGCCAGGATCCGGATCCCCGCGGCGAGACCGGAACCGGCGCCAGCGCCGCCAGTGCGCGCATGGTGGAGGTGGCGGTCGACGCGGTCGGCCGCGGCGGGGCACGGACGTGGACGTACGCTGTGCCGGCTGCGCTCGAGCCCGTCGAGCCCGGGGAGGCGGTTCTCGTCCCGTACGGACGGCGGCAGGCCCTGGGGGTGGTGCTCGGCGGGGGAGCGCCGGCAGCGGGGGTCGTGGCCCGACCGCTCGCCGACCGGGTCCGTGCCGACGGGCCGCTGCTGCCGCCCCTCGCCCTCGAGCTTGCCCGCTGGATTGCCGGGCACTACCTCGCCCCGCCCGCGCTGGTCGTCCGGGCGATGCTGCCGCCGGCGATGCTCGAGCGCCTGGAGCTGGTCGCGGAGCGTCGCCCGGCGCCGCCGAGTGACGCGCCCGGCTCGGCGGAGCCGGGCGCGGGCGACGAGGACCTCCTCGGTCAGCTGGCCGGTGGCCCCCGCCCGGTCCGGAACCTGATCGCGGCCGAGGGGCGCGCCGGCCTGGTCCGCCGTCTCCGGACGCTGGAGGGCCAGGGGCTCGTCACACTCGACTGGACGCTGACTGCCGCGGGCGCCGGACCGCGCTTCGAGCGCTGGATCCTTCCGACCGCCAGTGGCCGCTCCGCCGCGAAGTCGCTGGCACGGGGCGAGCGCCCGCCCGGCCGCCCCCTCGGGCCCCGCCAGGTCGGCGTGCTTGCCGAGCTGCTGAATGCGCCACACGAGGGCATCGCATCGGCGCCGCTGACGGGTCGCCATGGCGCGGCGGTCATCGCCGGTCTCGTGCGGCGCGGCCTGGCGGGGACCACGGTCCGCGAGCGGCCGCGACTCCCGCTCGCCGGCCGCGGCCTAGCCCGCCGCGGCAGCCGGCCCGCCGGCACGTCGCTCACTCCGACGCAGGCCCAGGCGGTGGAGGCGATCCGGGCCGCCCTCGACGCGCGCGACTCCACGCCGCTCCTGCTCGACGGCGTGACCGGCGGCGGGAAGACGGCCATCTACGCCGAGGCGATCGGGGCCTCGCTCGATCGGGGACGGCCGGCCCTGGTCCTCGTCCCGGAGATCGCGCTGTCCCTGCCGCTCGTCGACCGGCTGCGCGCCGATCTCGATGCCCGGGTCGCGCTCGTCCACTCCGGGCTGGGAGCCGGCGAGCGGGCGGACGAGTGGCGGCGGATCCGCGCCGGCGAGGTCGACATCGTCGCGGGCACGCGTCTCGCGGTCCTCGCGCCGCTGGCCGACGTGGGCGTGGTGATCGTCGACGAGGAGCACGACCCGGCCTACAAGAGCGACCGAACGCCGCGGATCCAGGCACGTGACACGGCCATCCGCCTGGCCGAGCTGGCCGGCGCGGCCCTCGTCCTGGGCAGCGCCACCCCGGCCGTCGACACCGTCGGCCGGGTGCGCGAGGGGGTCTTCCGGCGCGTCGGGCTGCCGACGAGGCCCACCGGCACGGAGCCGGACGTGGCGGTCGTCGATCTCCGGGCGGAGCTGCAGGCCGGCAACCGCGGCCTGCTCTCCGCCGCCCTGGCCGAGGCCCTCGCGGCGCTCGATCCGGCGGCCGGCGAGCAGGCCATCCTGGTCATCAACCGGCGTGGCACCGCATCGGTCGTCCTGTGCCGCGACTGTGGCGCCGTCCAGGCGTGCCCGGAGTGCACCCGCCCGCTGGTCTTCCACCAGGCCGGCATGACCCTGCGCTGCCATCACTGCGGCCGTGCCGCTCCGCTCGCCTCGCGGTGCCCGGTCTGCGCCTCGCCGCGGATTCGCTATCTGGGCGCCGGGACGGAGCGAGTCGAGCGCGAGGTTCGCGAGCGCTTCCGCCACCTTCGGGTCGGCCGGCTCGACCGCGACGTGACCGAGCGGCGTGAGGCGGCCGCCCGCGTGATCGACGCGTTCGCCGATGGCCGGCTGGACGTGCTCGTCGGCACCGGCCTCGTGACCAAGGGCCTCGACATCCCGGGCGTCGTCCTGGTGGGCATCGTGTCCGCCGACGTGGCCCTGAACCTGCCCGACGAGCGGGCCGCCGAGCGGACCTACCAGCTCATCGCCCAGGCGGTCGGCCGGGCCGGTCGCGGTGATCGGCACGGCCGGGCCATCCTCCAGACGTACCAACCGGACCACCCGGCCCTCCGGGCGGTCGCCGACCGCCGGCCGGAGGCCTTCTACGACGCCGAGCTCGACCTGCGGCGCCGCTTCGGATCGCCGCCGTTCGGGCGGCTGGTCAAGCTGACCGTGGCGCTCGAGGATCGCGACGCCGCGGAATCCGAGGCGCGGACGATGGCCGACCGCCTGCGCCGGGAGGCCGCCGAGCGCGGCGCGGCAGTCACGGTCGTGGGACCGGCGCCCGCCTACATCGCCCGGCGCGCGGACCGGTGGCGGTGGAACGTGGTGCTCCGCGGCCCGGACCCGGCGGCGCTCCTGGACGGCGGGCTCGAACCGCCGTGGTCCGTGGACGTCGACCCGGAGTCGTTGCTCTGAGGGAGCCAGTTGACGCTGCCGCGCAGGACGGCAACCCTTGACAGCCGCCGAGGGAGGTCACCACCGCTTGCCGTCGCCGTCCGTCCGCCTGTCCAACGTCGCGCTGGTCGTGATCGTCGGCGCCGGCGCCAAGCTCGCCCTCGACGCCGCGATCTCGGCCCAGCTCGGGTACGTCGTGACGTTCGTGGTGGTCCTGATCGGGACGTGGCGGGGCGGCTTCATGGTCGGGGCCGCCGCTGCCGCCGCGCTTCTCGTGGCAGAGCTGGCGGTCCCGACGGGCCAGCGCCCCGCCACGATGGCCGCCCTCGGCCAGGCGTCGTTCGGCGTCGAGGTCGTCACGGCGCTGCTGGCCGTGGTCCTCGGTGTGGTCATCCGGACGACGCGTGCCCGTGAGCTTCGGAGCCTCGAGACGGCGAACCAGGCGACCCGCGCGACGGTCGACCTGGACCGGCGATGGAGCGTGATCACCACGGCGATCGCCGACTTCGCCGCCCTCGGCACGCCGCTCCAGGTGGAGGACGCGCTGACCCGGCACGCGTCCTCGCTCAGTGGCCGCCCCATCCGGTTCGAGCGCTCGATTGGTCGCGCCGGACCCCAGTCACCACCCGCCCCAGCGGAGGCCGTGACGACGATCCCGGTCGTCGGCGCGTCAGGCCCGCTGGGCATGCTCCGCCTTGCGACCGCACCGGCCGGGGACGACCGGCCGCCCGCCGGCGCGGCGCTGTCGGACGAGGAGGGCCGGGGCCTGGCGGCCCTTGGCACGCTCGCGGCGGCAGCGCTCGACCGGATCCGCCTGCGCTCCGCGAGCGGCTCGTCCTTTGCCTCCGCGGAACGGTCCGGCGAGCGCCTCAAGCGGCTGCACGAGCTGACGATCCGGCTGGCCGCCCTCGTCACGCCCGAGGCGATCGGCGAGGTGGTGGTCGGCCACGTGCTCGACGCGCTGCATGCGCCGGTCGGCCTCTTCTACCTGACCGACAGCGCCGGCGACCTTCGCCTGGCGCACGCCCGTGGCTACCCGATCGGGCTGGCCGGCCACGACAGCCGCCTCGGCCCGGGGCAGCGGATGCCGGCGGCCGACGCGCTGCGCGAGGGCCGGCCGGTCATCGTGGAGTCGCCGGAGGCGTGGCGCGGCCGCTATCCGGGGGCCTCGGATCGGCTCGGCATCACCGGCACCCGCTCGGTCATCGCCTGGCCGATCGGTTCGCCGGCGACCGCCGTCCTCGTCGTCCAGCGCACGGTGGAGGGGCCGCCGAGCGACGACGAGCTGGCCCAGCTCGAGGTCGCCGGGCACCAGGCCATGCAGGCCATCGAGCGGGCGCGGATCTACGCCCAGGAGCGCGAGGCGCGGCAGCTCCAGGAGGCCTTCGTGGGCGTGATGTCGCACGAGCTGCGGACGCCGATCACGACGATCCTCGCCGGCTCCAAGCTGCTGTCGCGGGACCGCGCGCTGAAGGGCACCAGCCGGGAGCTCGCCCTCGACATCGAGGCCGAGGCGGACCGGCTCTTCCGGTTGGTCGAGGACCTCCTCGTTCTCAGCCGTCTCGAGCGCGGCAGCCTGTCCGTGGGCGACGAGCCGGTCCACGTGATCCGCCTGCTCCAGCGTGTCGTCGCCTCGGAGGCCACCCGCTGGCCGGGCACCCGGTTCGAGCTGCCCCCCGAGCGCTCCGGCTTCCTCGTCCGCGGCGACGAGACCTACGTGGAGCAGGTGGTGCGCAACCTGCTGACCAACGCGGCCAAGTACAGCCCGGCGGGCACGGTCGTGCGGGTCGCGATCGACCAGGAGGACGAGGACGTCGTGGTCCGCGTCCTGGACGAGGGAGCGGGCGTCACGGAGGCGGAGGTCGAGCGCCTCTTCGGCATCTTCTACCGGAGCCCCACCACCGCCGCCTCGGCCGCGGGGGCGGGCATCGGCCTGTTCGTGTGCCGCCGCCTGATCGGCGCCATGGGCGGCCGGATCTGGGCCCGCCGCCGGGCGGGCGCCGGCAGCGAGTTCGGCTTCGCGCTCGCCCGCTACCCGGACGACGAGGCGGATGCGCCCGAGCCGGACCCCGGTCCCCGGAGGACCGCGGCGCCCCGTGCGGATGGCCGGGCGGCCGTCCCGGCCGGGATCCGTGAAACCGGGGACAATGCCCGGACCACAGGAGGAGATGCGCGATGACCGAGACGACGGGCGGCCGGAACACGGACGCAGGCGACGAGACGACGAGCTGGACCGCGGCTGACGTGACGAGCGGGGAGCCGCCGACCGATGCGGCGACGACGGGCGCCGGGCACGGCGCGGGCTTCGAGACCCCGTCCGTGTCCCCGTCCGTCTCGCCGGCCGGCGAGACCGAGCGCGCGGAGGGCGGACGCGACTGGGTCGGCCAGCTTCAGGGGATGATCGACAACCTGGCCAGCCAGGCGACGCCGATGCTCAAGGAGATCGGGGCCAAGGCCGCCGAGCTGGCAGCCGCGGCTGCCGACAAGGCCGGTCCGGTCGCGCATCGGGCTGCGGAAGCGGCCGAGGCTGCCGGCGTTCGGCTGGCGGAGCGCGGGCGAGGCGTCGCGGCGGACCTTCGCGGCGGCGGCGGAGAGGGCCCGGGCGGTGGCGCCGCCGTGGGCGACCTGCCGAACGCCATCGAGCCCGGTACCGCAGCGTGGGACGATGCCGGCGAGCCGGCCGACCCAGGGGAGCCCCGCCGGGAGTAGCCGCCGACCTTGTGCGAGACTCCGCACGATGAGCGTTCGACCGATCCTGACCCTCGGTGACGCGCGGCTCCGGCTGAAGGGCGAGCCGGTCTCCAGCTTCGGCAAGTACCTCCACGAGCTGCTGGACGACCTGGCCCACACGATGCGCGACGCGCCCGGCGTGGGGCTCGCAGCGCCGCAGATCGGCGAGGCGCTCCAGGTCTGCGTGATCGAGGTCGAGGGCCGGCTGCACGAGCTGGTCAACCCCCGGATCGTGCGCGGGACCGGCGACGACCGGGACCTCGAGGGCTGTCTGTCGCTGCCCGGTTACTACGCCTACGTGACGCGGCGGGAGCGGGTGGCGGTCACGGCCCAGAACCGCGTCGGCAAGAAGATCCGGGTGTCCGGCCAGGGTCTTCTGGCGCGCGCGCTGCAGCACGAGCTGGACCACCTCGAGGGCAGGCTCTTCATCGACCTGCTCGAATCGATGGACGAGCTCATCCCGGTCGGCCGGGGCGAGGACGAAACCGACGAGGTCGAGGAGGCCGCGAAGGCGCTCGCGTGACGGACGGGCCGGAGGCGTCGACGGGCCCGGGGACCGTTGGGCGACCGGCACGAACGATCTTCTTCGGCTCCGGCAGCTTCGCGGTACCGATCCTCGAGGCCCTCGTCGCGGCGCCCGAGGTCCACCTCGTGGCGGCCGTCGGGGCGCCGGACCGGCTCGCCGGCCGGCGCGGTGTGCCGATGTCGGTTCCGGCGGTGACGCGCGCCCGATCGCTCGGCCTGACCGTCCTGCAGCCGAAGCAGCTGCGTGCTCCCGAGGCGATCGAGTCGGTGGTCGCGCTCCGGCCGGACCTCGGCATCCTGGCCGACTACGGCCGGATCGTCCCGGCCGCCATCCTCGACGCGGTGCCACGGGGAATCCTGAACGTCCATCCGTCGCTGCTGCCACGGCACCGAGGCGCCGCGCCCATTCCGGCCGCCATCCTCGCCGGTGACACCGAGGCCGGCGTGACCCTCATCCGGATGGACGCGGGCGTCGATACGGGCCCCGTCGTCGCGTCGTGTCGATGGCCGCTGGCGGGGACGGAGACGGCGCCCGAGCTCGAGCATCGCGCCGCTGCCGAAGGCGCAGCGCTGCTCGGCGACACGCTCGGCGCGTGGCTGCACGGGCGGATCGAGCCGCACCCGCAGGACGAGGCAGGGGCGACCGTGACGCGGCCATTGCGGCGCGCGGACGGCCGCCTCGACCCGAACCGGCCGGTCGAGGCGCTCGAGCGCCAGGTCCGGGCTCTCCAGTCGTGGCCCGGCAGCTGGCTCGAGACCGTCGTCGGCCGGCTGGTCGTCTGGCGCGCCGAGGCCGCCCCCGGGTTCGAGGGCGGCGATCCGACGCCTGGGCGCTTCGGCCGGTTCGGGCTCCATGCCGTCGATGGCCAGCTGGCGCTGCGGGAGGTGCAACCGGCCGGCGGACGCCGGATGACCTGGGACGAGCTCGTGCGGGGCCGGCCGGCGATCGTCGGCTCGGACGTGGTCGCCGGAGGCTGACCGCTGGACCGGTGATGCCGCTCGATCCAGCCCGCACCATCTAGCGCAGGACGTCCGAGATCGTCGTCGGCTGGAGGCCGCGGGCACGGAGCCGCTGGACCATCGAGGGCAGGGCCTCGTACGTGTTCCAGCCGCCGAGGTGCATCAGGACGTCGGAGCCGTTGACCGCCCGGGTCGCCACCTTGTCCGCGATCTGGGCCGCCGTGGGACCCCCCTCGGCCACCGGCCGCCAGTCGATCGTGTCGACGTCCCACATGAAGGTCTTGGTGTAGCCAACGGACGCAACGGCGTTGCGGACCCGGGTATCCACGGTCCCGTAGGGAGGCCGCCAGTAGGGCGCCGGCTCCATCCCGCTGGCCGACCGCAGGATCGTGGCGGCACGAGTCATCTCCGCCCGGATGAAGCTGTCGCTCGGCGGGCTGGTGGGGCAGGGCGCGGTCGTCGGCGACCCGCCGCCGCCGTCGCGCAGATTGCAGTGGTGGTCCGTGTGGTTGGCAAGCTCGAACAGCTCCGGGTGCGCGCCGATGAGCTCGAGGACGGCCTGGCCCTCGGCCGTGCGGGTCATCGCGCCGGTCGGGAAGAAGGTCGTGCAGACCCGGTCGAGGACGAGCCGGTTGACGATGTTGCGGGCCGGGTCGAGCCGGCCGCCCATGTCGAAGGTGAGCGCCACCTGGTTGCTCGCCCCCGGCAGGACCGTGAACGTCTGCTGGCTGCCCGCGGCGACGTGGCCGGGGGCCGCGCAGGTGAGCCGCTGGCCGGCGAGGGTCGACGGGGTCGTGAGCGGCACCCAGTAGCCGCTCCAGATGCCCGACACGATCTGGGCGAACGGCCGGCCGTGGATGACGCCACGCCGCGAGGCGGAGGCGCCGGACGAGGTGGAGAGCGTCGCCCGCTTGGTGGAGACGACCCGCCACGAGCTGTCGAAGCGGTAGCCGAGATACGTGCCGGCCGCGAACGCGACCCGCACCGCCGGGCTGTAGGTTGCGTTGACGATGAGGCCCGGAACGTGCGCCGTCATCGACTCCCTGACCCACAAGCCGGCCAGCGGCCCGGTCGTGATCCGGAGGTGCGTGCCGCGACCGGGAACGGAGGCCCGCTGGTCGGACGAGACGTTGGTCGGAGCGGCGTAGGTGACGGCCTTCGAGCTGACGACCGCGCCGCTGGAGCTGAACGTGTATCCCTGCTGAGGCCCGGCCTCCAGCCGGACCGTCCGGACGGCCGCGGCGGTGAGGGCGGGCGGCAGGACCGCGACCATGACGGCGACGAGGGCGAGGATGGGGAACAGCCTGCGGACCAGCGGTCCGGCGCCGATGGAGGGGGCCATGGTTCGTCTCCAGGTCTGGGTGCCAGTGCCGGTCCCGACCGGGAGCGGCGACGATGGGCGAACCGTCGGCCCGCGCCGTCGCGCCCCGATCACCGGCACGTCACAGTCGCGTCACAGCGGCCGCTCCGGTCACCGTGCGGCCCGGTGCCATAATCCGGCCGACGCGTTCCGTCCCCAAGAGCCCGGTGCCATGAACCTGCCCCAACCGCGCGCGCCGCGCCCCCTGCCCATGCTCGAGACCGCTGCCGACGCCCGCCCCGGCCTGTCCGGCCTGCCGTCCGGCGAGCTCGAGGCGTGGCTTGCGGCGCGCGGCGAGCCCGGCTACCGCGCCCGGCAGATCGCGGATTCGCTCTGGCGCGGCACGGCCGCCTCGGCCGCGGAGGTCCGGCCGCTGCCGGGCCCCCTGCGCGACGCCCTCGAGGCGGCCTTCCGCTGGGACACCTTGGCCGACACGCGGCTCCAGTCGGCGGACGGCGGCCTGACCGAGAAGGCGCTCCACCGGCTGGCCGACGGCTCGCTGGTCGAGTCCGTGCTGATGCACTACCCGGCGCGGCCGGGCCAGCGCGCCCGGCACACGCTGTGCATCTCGAGCCAGGCTGGTTGCGCGGTGGGCTGCCCGTTCTGTGCGACCGGCGAGCTGGGCTTCACCCGGGATCTCTCGACCGCCGAGATCGTCGACCAGGTGCGCCATGCCGCGCGGCGTCTGGCCCTTGGTGGCCGGCGGATCACGAACGTCGTGTTCATGGGCATGGGCGAGCCGCTCCTCAACCTCGACCGGGTGCTGGAGGCGGTCCAGGCCCTGGCGGACCCGGAGCGGTTCGGACTGGGCGCCCGCCACGTGACCGTCTCGACCAGCGGCGTCGTGCCGGGGATTCGGCGGCTGACGGCGATGGGGCCCCAGTTCACGCTGGCGATCAGCCTCCACGCCGCGCGGGATCCGCTCCGGGACGTCCTTGTTCCGCTCAACCGCCGCTGGCCGGTGGCCGAGGTCGTCGAGGCGGCGCGCGAGCACGCCCGCGCCACGGGCCGCCGGATCAGCTACGAGGTGACGATGATCGGTGGGATCAACGACACCGATGCCGACGCCGAGGCGCTCGTGCGGCTCCTGCGCGGCGACCACGCCCACGTCAACCTGATCCCCATGAACGCGGTCGCGCACACGCCGTGGCAGGCGAGCCCGATGCTGGTCATCGAGCGGTTCGCCGCCCGCCTCCGCGAGGCCGGCATCTCGACCACGATCCGGCGCAACCGCGGCCAGGAGATTGGCGCCGCGTGCGGGCAGCTCGCGGCGGAGCAGAGCGGGCGACCGGCCGCGCCGGCAGTCGCCCGCCGCCGCGCCCGGCTCGTGGGCGAGAGCGCGGCGGCGCTGCGCGGCGAGCGGAGCGATGCGCCCTCGCCCGTCGCGGTCGGCGAGTAGCGTGGGCAAGGGCCGGGCGCGCGTCGCCGCCAGCATCCTCGACGCCGACTTCGCCAACCTCGGCCACGCGGTCAAGCGAGCCGAGGCCGCCGGCGTCGACCGCATCCACCTGGACGTCATGGACGGCCACTTCGTCCCGAACCTGACGTTCGGGCCGAGGACGATCAAGGCGCTCCGGAAGCGGACCGAGCTGCCGCTCGACGCTCACCTCATGATCCAGGAGCCGGGCCGCTACATCGCCGAGTACCTCGACGCCGGCTGCGACTCGGTGACGTTCCACGTCGAGATCGACGAGCCGATCGCGCCGACGCTCCGAGCGATCCGGGACGCGGGTCGCGCCGCCGGCCTCGCGGTCAAGCCCGCCACGCCGCTGTCGGCGCTCGAGCCGTACCGCGAGCTGCTCGACATCGTGATGGTCATGACGGTCGAGCCCGGCTTCGGCGGGCAGTCGTTCATGAAGGAGGTGGCGCGGCAGAAGCTGCTGTCGGCCCGGGAGCTTCTGAGCCACAAGGTCTTCGGCGCGGAGGTGCACGTCGACGGCGGGATCAGCCGGGAGACGGCCGAGTTCGTCGGCGCCCAGGCGGTCGACATCCTCGTCGTCGGGTCGGCCCTGTGGACGAAGGGCCACGACATGGGCCGCGAGATCCGGCTGGTCCGGGCGCTCGCGGACGAGGGCTTCCAGTACCAGCTCAATGGCGGTCAGCCGCCCATCCCGCGCGACCGATGGGTCACCTTTGCAAGCCTGCCCAAGCACCTGGCCAAGCGGGCGATGGACGAGATTGAGGCCGGCGGAATCCCGGTCATCATGCTGCGCGGCGACGGCCAGATCAATCCGGACGGCGTGCGCGACTACGACCTGCTCGTCCCGATGTCGGTCGAGAGCCTGACGCAAGAGCGCCACGCCGAGGCGCGGGAGGCCTGGCGCGGGGAGGCGGAGGCGTGGCGAGCGGCCTGGATCCGGGAGCACGGCGTGACGCCGGCACCCGAGCCGAGGTGAGCGACGAGGCCGTCGCCCGGCCCAGCCTGAGGCCCGATCCGGCCGATCTCCCGGACGAGGCCGAGACCGGCGACCCCGCGTCGGAGGCCGGGCTCGGCCGCCGGAACGATCGGCTGCTCATCGGGCTGGTCGCCGGCTACATCGCCCTCCTGTCCGGGCTGATGATCGCGCGCGGCGTGTCGCTCACGCCGGATGTGCTGCTCATCGGGCTGGGGCTGGCCGCCGTCCTGTTGGGTCGCGGGCGGCTCTTCCTGCGTGACTGGATCCCGTTCATCGGGCTGTTCTTCGCCTACGAGCTGATGCGCGGCTACGCCGACAACTTCGGGGCGGCGATCCATGTCGAGGATGTCCTCGCGCTCGAGCGCTGGCTGTTCGCCGGCTACGTGCCAACCCAGGTCCTGCAGGCCTGGCTCCATCCGCCGACCGGCGTGGATCCCTGGGCGGTCGTCGGGACGGTGTTCTACTTCCTGCACTTCCCGCTGCCGCTGGCGGTCGCCTTCTTCCTGTGGCTGCGCCGGCGGCGCGTCTTCTACGACTACGTGGCTGCCCTCATCGTCGTGTCGATGGCCGGGTTCGTCACCTACCTCCTGCTGCCGGTCGCGCCGCCGTGGTACGCCGCCGAGCGCGGCCTGCTGCCGAGCGTGGCGTACCTCAAGGAGCAGGGCTTCCAGGATCTGGCCCGGATGTTCGGGTTCGAGGGCCGCTACCTGTTCAGCTACACGATCTACCAGATCAACCCGAACCAGGTGGCGGCCGTGCCGTCCCTCCATGCGGCCTACCCGTTCCTGGCGTTCCTCTTCGCACGGCGGTTCTTCGGCCGGGTCGGCTGGCTGATGCTCCTGTACTCGGCCTGCGTCTGGTTCTCGATCGTGTACATCGCCGATCACTACGTTGTGGACATCCTCGCGGGCCTCGCCTACGCCGCGGCCGCGTACTGGGCGGTCATCCACGCGCCCGGCTGGTTCCGCGGCCTCGTCGACCGGGCGGCGGACGCCGAGCTGTCCGCGGACCCGGCGGACCGCCGGCCCCCGAGCCGTCACGTCGACCGGCCGGTCGTCATCCAGGGCCTGCTGCTCGTTTCGGTTGGGGGCGTGGCGGCGGTGGCGATGGCCCACGGCTGGTTCGGTGGGAGCGCCACGCCCCTCTTCCTCGTGCCCTGGTTCGCGTTGCTTGCCGGCGGGTGGCGGGCAGCGGCCGGTCTCCTCAGCCGGTAGCGGGCGGGTGCGGGCCCTGCTCCAGCGCGTTTCGCGGGGGGAGGTCCGCGTGGCGGACGAGGTTGCCGGCCGGATCGGCTCCGGGCTCCTGGTCCTGGTCGGGGTGGCGCCGGAGGACGACGAGGTGACGGCCCTGGAGCTGGCCCGCAAGGTAGTCGAGCTCCGGATCTTCAGCGACGACGTCGGCCGCACGAATCGGTCGCTGGCCGAGGTCGACGGGGAGGCGCTGGTCGTCAGCCAGTTCACGCTCTTCGCCGACACGCGGCGCGGCCGACGGCCGGGCTTCACGGGTGCGGCACGCCCGGAGCACGCCGAGCGGCTCTACCTCGAGTTCGCGCGGGCGGTCGAGGCGCTGCTGGGCCGGCCCGTGCCCACCGGCCGGTTCGGTGCCGAGATGGCGGTCGAGCTCGTCAACGACGGTCCGTTCACGATCTGGCTGGACACGGCCGCGCGGTAGTGGCGCGCAGCTCGCTGCCGGCGCGCCGCGCCGCGCCCCCGCAGCCCGCGCGCCGCGCCGCGCCCCCGCAGCCCGCGCGCCGCGCCGCGCCCCCGCAGCCCGCCTTCCTTGGGCCCGCTCTGGTCCCAGCCCTACGGGAATTCGATGCCATTGAACAGGTCGAGCCGCTGCGCGCAGCCGAACCGCCAGTTTCGGGCGCCGTCGTCACGCGGGAGCGCCTGGAGCGCCGATCCGCCCGAAATTTGCGGGCCAAACCGGGCCGAACGCACCAGGCTCGACCATCGGGCGGCCGTCAGGGCCCGAACCTGTTCAATGGGATTGAAGAGTCGTCAGGCCTAGGGCCGGCCGAACCCCGGAGCCCGCGCCTAGCCCGTTGTCATCGGGTCGCGGCGCGGCATGGCGCCACCGGCCGTGGCGGTCGCTGGTCCGGCAGGCGGACCACCGGGCGGCTTGAGGCGCCGCTCGGGCTCGCTCGCCCGTCCCTTGGTCCGGCAGGCGGACCACCGGGCGGCTGAGGCGCCGCTCGGGCTCGCTCGCCCGTCCCTTGGTCCGGCAGGCGGACCACCGGGCCGAAACGAACGACCGGCCGCGCGATGCAACCGGTCAGCGTTGCGGGGCGGGCGCGCCGGCTACCTGGCCGACTTCACCATCGTGCGGCGGCAGCGCGTGCAGGCCAGCTGGCGAGTCGTGACGCCCTTCTGGGTCACGAGGGTCGGCTGGAGGTTGGGCTGGTAGCGGCGATGGGCCCGGACGCGGTTCATGCCCGACGATTGCGGGTTGAACCCGCCCATCGAGACCTTGCCGCAGATCGCGCAGGAACGGGCCATTGGGTCCTCGAGGAGGGAGCTGGAGCGGGGCCGCTGAGGGGCCCGGCAGGCGGCGTATAGTAGCACACGGCCTCCGGCCCTCCGAGTCCGCCCGCCGGCCATCCAGCGCCGTCCATCGCCGGCCCCGTGGAGGACTGTGCTCAGCGTGCCCACCCACCTCGCACCCGGTCGCTCCCTCGTGACCCGCCGCGCGATCCTCGACATCGTCCGCGCCGCGGCGCTCGGGTCGTACGGCGTGACCGGCTTCGCGGGCAGCCCGTGGGCACGGCTGCTGGCGAGGGTCCGCGTGGCCCAGCCGGGCATACGGCTCGATCTGCGGCATGGCCTGTCGCTCGAGCTCGGGCTCACGGTCGCCTACGGCCTGCCGATCGCCGAGGTCGCCCGCCAGGTCGACTCGGCGGTGCGCCACGCGATCCGGCGCGCGCTGGGCCGGGAGGTCGAGCGGCTCACGATCCAGATCCGCGGCCTCCGGCTCGAACCGGGCAGCGGGCCGCGGGAACGGGCGACCCGGGCCGGGCCTCGCTCCACCGATCTGGCCGAGAGCGGCATGGACGTCGCCTGATGTCTCGTCGAGCGTGCGACGGCCCGGGGCTGCTCGCCGCCTTCCGCGCGGGAGTGGCGAATCTCGAGGCGCACGTCGACGAGATCAACGCGCTCAACGTGTACCCGGTCCCGGACGGCGACACGGGCTCGAACATGTTTGCCACGGTCCGGGCGGCGCTCGAGGAGGCGGAGAGCGTCGCCGACCAGCCGGCCGAACGCGTCGCCCAGGCGATCAGCTTCGGAGCGCTGATGGGGGCGCGCGGCAACTCCGGCGTGATCACCAGCCAGATCTTCCGCGGCATGGCCGAGGGGCTGGCGGGCAAGCGGCGATTCAACGGTCTGGACCTCGCGCACGCACTGGCGCAGGGCAGCAGGGCGGCCTACGGAGCCGTGGCGAAGCCGGTCGAGGGGACGATCCTGACGGTGATCCGCGAGGCGGCCGACGCGGCCGTCGCCGCGGCCGAGCAGGCGAACGACCTCGAGGCGGTGCTCGCGGCGACGGTCGAGGCGGCCGAGCGTGCCGTCGCCAAGACACCGAGCCTGCTCGCCATCCTGCGCGAGGCGGGCGTGGTCGACTCGGGCGGGCAGGGCGTGCTCAGGCTGTTCGAGGGCGCGCTCCAGCACCTGCGCGGACGGGCGCCCGCGGCGCCACGCGCCACCGCCGCACCCGCGCGCCGTGCCGCCGCGCTCGTGGCCGATGCCGACGAGGGGTTCGGATACGAGACGATGTTTCTCCTCCAGGCCGAGCCGGCATCGCGGCTCGACCTGGACGCCATCCGCGGCCACCTCGAGTCGATCGGTGAATCCGTGCTGGTCGCCGGGGATCCGCGTGCCGTCAAGGTCCACGTCCACAACGAGCGGCCGGACCAGGTCATCGCCTACGGCCTGGCGCTGGGCAGCCTGAGCCGGATCAGCGTGGAGAACCTTGACAACCAGGCGCGGGACGTCCGCGAGACTCGCGCCGCGGCGTTCACCGGCAGCGAGGCGGTCGACGAGGCGCCCGCGCAGCCGACGCCCGCCCAGCCCACGCCGGAGCAGCCGACGCCCGCCCAGCCCACGCCGGAGCAGCCGACGCCCGCCCAGCCCACGCCGGAGCAGCCGACGCCCGAGCCGCCGCCGGCCAGGCCGATCCCGCCGCCGCCGACAGAACGGACGCCGGACGAGGACCGCGCCAACGGCGCCGCCGGGCCAGCCGCCGAACGTGGCTCGCTGCCCCTCGCGGTGGTGGCCGTCGCGCCGGGTGACGGCCTGGCCGCGATCTTCCGGGAGTTCGGCGTCGCCGCCGTCGTGCGCGGTGGTCAGTCGGCCAATCCGAGCACCGGGGAGCTGATGGCGGCGCTGGACGAGGTCGACGCGCGCGAGATCCTGCTGCTCCCGAACAACCCGAACGTCGTCATGGCCGCCCGCCAGGTCGCCGCGATGGCGGACCGGCCGGTGGTGGTCGTCCCGACGCGCAATGCCGCCGAGGGGTTCGCCGCGCTGCTCGCCCTCGACTTGGCGTGCGACGCGGCCGGCAACGTCGCCGGGATGACCCGTGCCGGCCGAGCGGTCCAGACGCTCGCCGTCACCGAGGCCGTCCGGGACGCGACGATCGGCGGCCGGAAGGTCAGGCACGGCCAGACGATCGCCCTGGACCCGGACGACGGGCTCGTGGCCGTCGACAGCGACCCGAGCCGCGCCGTGCTGGCCGGGGTCGGAGCGCTCGAGCCAGGCTTCGAGCTGCTGACCGTCTACTACGGGGACGGCGCCGACCTTGCCGAGGCGGAGGCCCTGGCCCGGCGGCTCGGTGAGGCGCACGACGGGGTCGAGGTCGAGGTCGTGCACGGCGGTCAGCCGCACTACCGGTACCTGATCGCGGCCGAGTAGCGGATGGCCCGCGCCGCCATCCCCGCCACGGCGCCGGCCGACCCGGTGGAGCTGCTCGACACGGAGCTGGGGAAGTCCGGCCTCACCGCCGCACCGGTCCTCAAGCGCGCCGGCCGGCGGCTCGGCTGGTTCACCGTCCGCGACCTGCTCTTCCACCTGCCGCGCCGGTACGACGACCTGCGCGAGATGCGACAGCTCGGCGACCTCGTCTGGGCGGAGGAGGGCAGCGTCGTCTCGGCCAGGGTCCGCGTCGTCGACGTCCGCGTCGAGCCGGGCTTCCGGCGACGGACGCAGCGGACGATCGCCCGGATCGAGGACGACACGGGCACGATCGAGGCGACCTGGTTCGGCCGGCGCTACATCGAGAAGCGGCTGACGGCCGGCGATCTCGTGATCGTCAGCGGGAAGCTCAAGCGCTTCGGGCGGAAGCTGACGCTCGACAACCCGGAGTTTCAGCACGACACGGACGAGGCGGACCTGCTCCACGTGGGCCGGATCGTGCCGGTCTACCGGCTGACTGCCGGCTTGACCGCCTCGCGCCTCCGGCTCGCCATGCGCGAGGCGCTCGACCGGGCCGGCCAGGGCTACCCCGAGTACCTCCCGCCGGGTCCGGCCGGCCGTGGCGGTCTGCCCGGCATCACCACCGCGCTCGAGCACGCCCATTACCCATCGTCCTTCGAGGGCCGCGACGCGGCGCTCGAGCGGCTCGCGTTCGACGAGCTGCTGGCGCTGCAGCTCGGGATGGTGGCTCGGCGCCGGCAGCGCGGCCGGGACCGGGCGCGACCGATCGCGGTCGACGAGGACACGGACGCAACACTGCGGGAGGGCCTGCGCGAGGCGCTCGAGGGCCGCGTGGGGCGGCCGGTCACCCTGACGCCTGACCAGGCGACCGCGATCGCCGACATCCGGGCGGATCTCGACCGGGACCGGCCGATGCTCCGGCTGCTCCAGGGCGACGTGGGCTCCGGCAAGACCGCGGTCGCCGCCTGGGCGCTGGCCGCGGCCGCACGGGCCGGGCTGCAGGGCGCGCTTCTTGCTCCCACGGACCTCCTCGCCCGGCAGCATCGCGACACGTTGCGGGCGCTGCTCGAACCGCTCGGCATCCCCGTGGAGCTGCTGGCCGGGTCGCTGGGCGCTGGGGACCGTCGGCGGGTCCTCGATCTGGTCGGGTCGGGGATGGCGCCGGTCGTGGTCGGGACGCACGCGCTGATCCAGGAGTCGGTCGCCTTCGCCGCGCTCGGCCTGGCCGTGGTCGACGAGCAGCACCGGTTCGGCGTCGAGCAGCGCGGCCAGCTCGAGGCAAAGGCCGGCGGGCATTCGCCACATGTGCTGCTGATGACGGCGACGCCGATCCCGAGGACGCTCGGCCAGGTGCTCTACGCGGATCTCGACCTGTCGACGCTCCGGACGCCGCCGGCAGGGCGGCTGGAGATTCGGACCGCGATCCGCCACCCGGACGATCTGGACCGGCTGTGGGCGTTCGTGCGCTCCGAGGCGGCCGAGGGCCGCGCCACGTTCGTCGTCGTGCCGGCGATCGAGGAGTCCGACGACGCGGACGTCGTGGCCGCCGAGAGCGAGGCCCGGCGGCTGGCGGAGCTGCTCGCGCCGCTCAGGGTCGGGCTCGTCCACGGGCGGCTCAAGGCGGTCGAGCGGGACGCGGAGCTCGGGCGGCTGCGCGACGGCGAGCTCGACCTCCTCGTCGGCACGACGGTCCTGGAGGTCGGGGTCGACGTTTCCCGGGCCAGCGTGATGGTGATCATGTCCGCCGACCAGTTCGGCCTCGCCCAGCTCCACCAGCTCCGGGGCCGGGTGGGCCGCGGCGACGAGCAGGCGTACTGCGCGCTCGTCTCGACGGCCGCAGCCAGCAGCCTCCAGTGGGAGGCGCTCGTCGACGGCCGGTCGGCGCCCCAGACGACCGAGCAAGCGCGCCTGATCGCCGTCGCCCGCACGACCGACGGCTTCGAGCTCGCCGAGCGGGACTGGGAGCTCCGTCGCGAGGGCGACGTCCTGGGTCTGGTCCAGAGCGGGCTGCCGCGGCTGCGTGTGGCGTCGCTCCAGGAGCCGCGTCATCGCGAGCTGGCGCAGGAGGCCCGCCGGCGGGCCGAGATGCTCCTCGACGACCGCGGGGCCATCCGGCCCGGGCACGAGGCGCTGGCGCGCGAGCTGACCTCCGGCTGGCTCGAGCGGGTCCACGCGGGCGAAGCGGCCAGCGCGACATGACGCCGCGGCGCGAGGTGCCGGCCGCGCGCAAGGGCCCCGGCGAGGCGGGCCGGGTCATCGCGGGGTCCGCACGCGGGATCCGTCTCCTCGCGCCGGGGCCCGGCACCCGGCCCTTCGCGGACCGCGTGAAGCAGACGCTGTTCGCGGTGCTCGAGCCGGAGCTCCCGGGCGCACGAGTGCTCGACCTCTTCGCCGGCAGTGGCGCCGCCGGGATCGAGGCGCTCTCGCGCGGCGCCGCAGCGGCGACCTTCGTCGAGCGCGACGCGACCGCGGTCCGGACCGTCAGCGAGAACCTGCGGCGCGCGGGGCTCAGCGACCGAGCGCTGGTCGTGCGAGCGGACGTCGAGCGCTGGCTCCCGGCGGCACAGGACGACGCGGCCTGGGACCTGGTCGTCGTCGACCCGCCGTACGCCGAGCCGGCGGTCCTCGGTCGGGTCCTCGAGCTGCTCGGTCGGCCCGGGGCCGTGAAGCCGGGCGGCCGGGTCGTCGTCAAGCACTTCTGGCGGGACGTCCCGCCCGCCAGGGTCGGACTGCTAGCATCGGAGCGGGAGCGGCGGTTCGGCGAATCGGCGCTGACGTTCTACCGGAGCGGCGAGGAGGAGCGGTGAGCGTCGCGGTCTACCCCGGCTCGTTCGATCCGGTCACCAACGGCCACCTGGACGTCATCCGGCGGGCGGGGAGCGTGTTCGAGCGGCTCGTCGTGGCGGTGCTCGAGAACCCGCGCAAGGAACCCCTGCTCTCGGCGTCCGATCGCGTGGCGACGATCGAGGAGGCCCTTGCCGAGGCGGGGCTGGGGGGCACGGTCAGCGTGGCGACGTTCACCGGCCTGACCGTCACATTCTGCCGGTCGCAGGACGCCCGGTTCATCGTCCGGGGCCTGCGCGCGATCAGCGACTTCGAGTCGGAGATGCAGCTCGCCCACAACAACCGGAAGCTGGCGCCGGAGGTGGACACCGTCTTCTTCATGACCTCGCTGGACTACGGCTACGTCAGCTCGAGCCTGGTCAAGGAGATCGCCCGCTACGGCGGCGACGTGTCGCAGATGATTCCCGCGCCGGCCGTGCGCCGGCTGGGTCAGGCGCTCGGTTCGCCCGTGCCATAATCGGACCACGACCGGCCGCGACCCGCCTGGAGGACCCTCCGATCGACATCATCTTCCTCGTCGAGCGCCTGGAGTCCCTCATCGCCAACGGCAAGAAGCTGCCGTTGACCAACAACGTCGTGGTCGACCAGAACGCCGCCCTGGGGCTGATCGACGAGCTGCGCGTGGCGGTCCCCGAGGAGGTCCGGGCGGCGAAGCGGATCAACTCCGAGGGTGAGCGGATCATCGAGAAGGCCCAGGAGGAGGCGGAGCGGATCGTCGCCCGGGCGCAGGAGCAGGCGGCGTTCCTGATCGACGAGCGCGGGCTTACCAAGGCGGCCGACGACGAGAGCCGCCGGATGCTCGCCCGCGCGGACTCCGACGCCCACGAGATCAGGCGCGGCGCGGACGAATACGCGGTCTCCGTCCTCGTCGGCCTCGAGGGTGACGTGGTCCGGACGCTCCAGAGCATCAAGAAGGGGATCGAGCTGCTCGACGAGCGGCGGGCCGAGCTGCGGCCCGAGGGCGTCGAGGAGGAGCTGGACGGTGCCGAGCCCGGTCGGGACCAGGCCGAGGGCGACGAGGACGAGGTCGGCAGGGCGTCCGAGCCGGCACGGCGGTGAGCCCGGGCGGCGTCGGCGAGCCGCTCACCTGGAACGTCGCGGGGCTCCTGTCCGAGCCGGCCGGGTCGATGCGGGACTACCGGGTGTCCGGCGTGACGATCGATCTCGGCCAGGACCTCCGGCAGGCCGACCCGATCGGGGGCACCGTCCGGCTCTCGCGGACCAATCGCGGGCTGCTCGTCCAGGCGGACATCGCCACGTCGCTGGCCGGGGAGTGCAGCCGCTGCCTGCGTGACGTCGAGGTCCCGATCGAGATCCATGTCGAGGAGGAGGCGCTGCCGGCGCTCGACATGACGACCGGCGCTCCGCGCGACACATCGACGGACTCGGACGTGTTGCGGCTGACCGACCACCATGAGCTGGAGCTCGAGAGTCCCGTCCGCGAGGCGGTCATCCTGGCCGAGCCGATCGCGCCGCTGTGCGAGCCCGACTGTCCAGGCCTGTGCCCGGTCTGCGGCGAGCGGCTGGCGGGCCCGCCGCACGCCCACGCGGAGCCGGACATCGACCCGCGTCTCGAGGCGTTGCTCGCCTTCCGGGTGTCGAGGGACAGCGACTCTGACCGGTAAGCGGCCAGCGACTCTGTCACCGTGGTCTGACCGCAGGGTACCGCCGCCAGGGATGGATCGGCCGTGACGACGACGCCGCCAGCGGTGGCGGGATGG